>JAEEGG010001705.1_pt1 | contig 58270 bp, 47 predicted proteins | sample 9134161 | NCBI WGS metagenome assembly JAEEGG01 (sample SAMN16246543, study PRJNA631951) | gut metagenome | biome: gut microbiome; feature: rumen; material: CR-attached | host: Bos | place: Iran: Karaj | collected 2018-10
AGACGCCCGGCGCCGCCGCGCCAACGCCGCCCGAGATGCCCGCCGCCTCTCCGGAACCCACGCCGGAGCCCACCCCCAGCCCGGAGCCCACGCCGGATCTCTCCCCCCTGCCGGACGAGTGGTTTGCCGACGCCGTGATCGTGGGGGACTCCGTCTCCTCCACGCTGGAAAAGCAGTGTATCAAGACCGGCGACCTGGGGGACGTGCAGTTCATCGTGATCATCTCCTACTCCGTCCACAACGCCGTCTCCGGCGAGATCCAGGTCTGGATCGAGGGCAAGCCCTACTCCTTGGAGGACGCCGTGGCTCTGCTGGGCGCCAACAAGGTCTTTATCATGATGGGGGTCAACGATATCGCGCTCTACGGCGGCGTGGACAAGACCATGCAGTACTGGGAGACTCTGGTTGCCCGGATCCAGGAGCGGAATCCCCGGACCGTGCTCTTTATCGAATCCTGCCTGCCGGTCACCTGCCGGGAGGAGTACGACATCTGGAACAACGACATCATCGACGACTACAACGAGCGTCTTCGCGCGCTGTGTGAGGAGACGGGCTGCGTGTATGTGGATCTTGCCCACTATTTCAAGGATGAGAACAACGGCATGGAGGTCTCCCTGACCTGGGACTACCGCTGTCACGTCAACTACGAGGGCGCGGCGCTGTGGATCGAACAGCTCCGGAATGTGGAAAACTATTCCGTGGATCCCCGGCGTCTCGCCTACGGGGAGGCACAGCCATGAGAAGGCTCGCTGCGCTGCTCTGTCTGCTGCCGCTGATCCTGCTGTGCGCCTGCTCCGCGCAGACCGCGGAGGCGCCAAGCCCCGGCCCCGGGGACGCGGCCGCTGCGACGCCCTCACCGGCGGAGCCCAGCGCCGCACCGACGCCTACGCCGGCGCCGGAGGCGGCGCCCAGTCTGCCCCCGGAGCCCACGCCGGATCTCTCCCCCCTGCCGGACGACTGGTTTGACGACGCCGTCTTTTTCGGCGACTCCGTCACGGTGACGCTGGAGAAATACTGCCTGGCCTCCGGCGATCTGGGCGAGGCCCAGTTTCTGGGCGAGTACTCCTACTGCCTCCGCGACGCCCTCACCGGCGACCGCTCCATCTGGTTCGAGGGCAAGCCCTATCTGCCGAAGGACGTGCTCCCCCTCACCGGGGCGCGGAAGGTCTTTGTCCTGCTGGGGAACAACGATCTGGCCTATCACGGCGGTGTGGACGATTTGATGGAGCGCTGGGAGCTTTTCGTCGCCGGGCTCCGGGAACAGAGCCCGGACGCCGTGATCTTCATCGAATCCGCCCTGCCCGTCTTCCACATTTCGGAGCGGGAGGGCTGGAACAACGCCCTCTTTGACGCGTATAACGCGCGCCTGCGGGCCTTCTGCGAGGAGCGGGGCTGCGTCTTTGTGGAATTGGCCCCCTATTTCAAGGATGAAAACAACTGTCTGACCCCCGCCTACTGTTCCGATTCCTTCTGCCATCTGACGCAGGAGGCCATCGGCATCTGGGTGGAGCAGTTGAAAAACCCCGCTAATTATTCTGTGGATCCAAGGAGTTTTGACCATGACTAAGACGATGAAACGCATGCTTTCTCTGGCTTTGGCCCTGCTGCTGGGTCTGCTGGCCGCCTGCGGCGGTGCCGAAGGGGGCGAGGCGGCCGATGCGGGCGAGACGGCCGATGCGGAGGCCGCGCACCCGGACGTAAACGAGCTTTATGCCCGGATTCAGGAAAAGATTGAGCTGCCGGAGATGATCCCCCTGGCGGAGAAGCGTCTGCAGAGCATGACCGGCATCGACCCGGCGGCTTGCCCCCAGGCCCTGGTCGCCATATGCGGGGACGGTCTGCGGGTGGATGAGATCTGGCTGGTGGAGGCCGCCGACGAGGACGCCGCCCAGGCCATCGTGGATCTGGCCAACGCCCGTGTGCAGCAGCTCGCCACTGAGACGGAAAACTACCTGCCCGACCAATACGCCGTGGTCAGCCAAGCCCGCGTGCTGCGGATCGGAAGCTATGCGGCACTGTTCATTTCCCCGGACGCGGCCCAGATGGAGGAGCTCTTCCGCGCCGCTTTCTAACCTCCCGTAAAGGAGCGATTTCCTTGGTCTTCTCCAGCAATATCTTTCTCTTTTTCTTCCTGCCTGTCACCCTGGCGCTGTACTACCTGACGCCCCGGCGGGGACGCAATCTGACCCTGCTGCTGACGAGTCTGGTCTTCTACGGCTGGGGGGAGCCGGTCTATCTGCTGCTGATGGTTTTTACCATCCTGCTCAACTACTTCTGCGGTCTTTGGATCGCCGCCCGGCAGGCCCGGGGGCGCTCTGCAAAGGCCGCTTTGGCCGTTTCCGTGGCACTGAACCTGGCGCTGCTAGGCTATTTCAAGTACGCCGGCCTCTTTGCGCGCACGCTCCGGCTTCTGCCCGGGCTGGGCGGGCTGCGGATCCCCCAGGTGGTGCTGCCCATCGGCATCTCCTTCTACATTTTCCAGTCCATGAGCTACGTCATCGACCTCTACCGGGGCAAAGCCGCCCTGCAGCGCAGTCCCCTGCGCTTCGGCGCCTACGTGGCCATGTTCCCCCAGCTCATCGCCGGGCCCATCGTCCGCTACCGGGACGTGGCGGAGCAGCTGGAGGGCCGGCGGGAGAATCTCAGCCAGTTCGCCGCCGGGGTGAGCCTCTTTATCCTGGGTCTCTCCAAAAAGCTGCTGCTGGCCAATCCCATGGGCGCCCTGTGGGAGAACCTGCAGGCCCAGCCGGGCTGCCTCTCCGCCTGGTGCGGCATGTTCGCCTACACCCTGCAAATCTATTTCGACTTCTCCGGCTACTCGGACATGGCCATCGGCCTGGGCCGGATGCTGGGCTTTGAGTTTCTCAAGAACTTCGACTATCCCTACATCTCCCGCAGCGTCACCGAGTTCTGGCGCCGCTGGCACATCTCCCTGTCCACCTGGTTCCGGGAGTATGTCTACATCCCCCTGGGCGGCAACCGCAAGGGGCTGCCCCGGCAGCTGCTGAACCTGCTGATCGTCTGGGCGCTGACGGGACTCTGGCACGGGGCAAGCTGGAACTTCCTGCTCTGGGGCCTGTATTACGCGCTGCTGCTGATCGCGGAAAAGCTCTTTCTGGGGAGGCTGCTGGAAAAGCTGCCGGGCCTGCTGCGGGCGCTGTTGGTACTGCTGGCGGTGGCTCTGGGCTGGATGCTCTTCTATTTTGAGGACAGCGCCGCCCTCTTTGCCTTCCTTGGCCGGCTCTTTACCCCGGAGAGCAGCGGCCTGCCCGCCCTGCACCGGATCCTGGCCTATCTGCCCACCGCGCTGATCGCCGCCCTCTGCGCCACGCCCCTGCCCGCCCGTCTCTGGGCGCGGGTAAAGGAGCGCCCCTGGGCCGACTGGGGACGGATCCCCGCCCTGGGCGCTTTGCTGCTGCTGTGTATCGCCGCTCTGGCCAGCCAGAGCTACAACCCCTTTATCTACTTCCGGTTCTGAATGATGAAGATGAAAACTGCCAAAACAAGCGATAAGCTCCTTGTCCTGCTCTTCTGCCTGTGCCTGGGCGGGCTGCTGGCGCTGTTCCTGCTGCTGCCGCGGGAGGAGGTCTCTCTGAAGGAGAAGCGGGTGCTGGCCGCTCCCCCGCGCCTGACGGAGACAGATCTGCTCTCCGGGCGCTTCGCATCGGACGCGGAGCGTTACGCGGCGGATCATTTGCCCGGCCGGGACTTTCTGGTGGGCCTGGACGCACGGGCGGCACGGCTGCTGGGCCGGCAGACCGTGGGAGAGATTTATCTCTGCCGGGACGGCCGCCTGGTGGAGGCTCCTGCGGCGTATGACGAGGACGGGATCCGCCGGAACATGGCCGCCATCCTGGACTTTGCCGCGGCCGCCCCCTGCCCGGTGGATCTGCTGCTGGTGCCCTCGGCGGGCGCGGTGATGGAGGAGCGGCTGCCCGCGCTGGCCGATCCCTATCGGGACGGGGAGATCATCGCCGCGGCCTATGCTCTGGCGGCGGGAAGCCTGGACACCGTGGAGCTGCTGCCGGTCTTCCAGGCGGCGGAGGATCCCGGCGCGCTCTTTTACCGCACGGATCACCACTGGACGAGTCGGGGCGCCTGGCTGGCCTGCTCGACCTATCTGCACGCCATCGGCCGGGAGGCCCGGTCTCCGGAGGACTACGCGATGCGCAGCTCGCCGGATTTCCGCGGCAGCACCTACGCCCGGGCCGCTCTCTGGGACATCCCGGCGGAGGAGCTGGAGCTCTGGGACTGCGGCGGGCGCTTCCTGGCGGAGAACGCCGAGACGCCGGGAGAACACGCGGGGCTCTTTTACGAGGAGCGCCTGGAGGAGAACGACAAGTACCCCGTATTCCTGGACGGGAACCACTCCCTGGTGCGGGTGCGGAATATGGACGGGACGGGAAAAGGGAAGCTCCTGGTGATCCGGGACAGCTTCGGCAGCTCCGCCGGCTGCTTTCTGGCGGAGGACTTCGAGGAGCTGGTGCTGGTGGATCTGCGCTACTACCGGCTTCCTGTCTCGGAGCTGCTGGCGGCGGAGGACTTCGACCGGGTGCTGATCCTCTACAGCGTGGGCAATTTCATGAGCGACAGCAACATCGTCAAGCTGGACTGACCCGAACAAGAAGAAAGACGCATTCCGTTCGGAATGCGTCTTTCTTCTTGTTTGGAAAGCTCAATCTCCTGTCAGCTCCAGCAGCGTTTGCCGAAAGCCGTAGCGCTCGGCGAGCTCCCGGGCCAGGGCCCGGCCTTTTTCGCCGCGCCTGCCCGTGCGCCGGGCGCGGAGCATCAGGTTCTTGGGCGAGTTGTCCAGATCCACGAACTCGATCACGTCCACCTTGTAGCCCATGTCCTCCAGGATCAGGGTGCGGATCTCGTCGGTGAGGAGGGCCGCCATCCGCTCCCGCACGATGCCGTGGCGCAGGAACACGTCCAGCTCCCCGCCCTTCTTCATCTGCAGATTGATCTCATGCTGGCAGCAGGGCACGGAGAAGATGTAGTCCGCGCCCTTCCGGATGGCGTAGTGCAGGGCGTAGTCCGTGGCGGTGTCGCAGGCGTGGAGGGTCACCACCATGTCCACCCGCTCGCCGTAAAGCGCGTCCCGGCTCACGTCGGCGTGGACGAAGCGCAGGCCCGCGTAGCCGTACTTCTCCGCGAGGGTGTTGCAGTGCTCCACCACGTCGGCCTTCAGATCATAGCCGATGATCTGCACCTTCCGGCCCTGCTGCACGGCGAAGTAGTAGTACAGGATGAAGGTCAGGTAGCTTTTGCCGCAGCCGAAGTCCAGAACCGTCAGCTCCTGGCGGGGATCGTCCCGGAAGGCCTGGTCGATGAGCTCCAGGAAGCGGTTGATCTGCCGGTACTTGTCGTATTTTGCCCGGACGATCCTGTAGTCCTGGGTGAAGACCCCCAGATCCACCAGGGCGGGGACGGCCTCCCCCTCCGGCAGCAGGTACTGCTTCTCCCGGTTGTTCCCCTGGGCCGCCGCAGGCCGGGGCACCGCCGCGCCGCCATGGCGCTTGTATGCGCCGTTGGTTTTCAGGCTGTACTGGGCGCTGTCCGTCTCGGTCACCAGCAGGGCCTGGCGGTAGCGCCCGTCCAGATCCCGCTCCACCAGGCGCAGCAGGGCCTCCCCCTCCAGATTCTCGTGGAAGGCCTTGTCGTCCCGGAAGCGCTCCACCTGGTAGAGCCGCCTGCCCCGGAGCGTCACCGGGCGGATGCTGACCCTGGTCTCGGCGGTCTTGTCGATGGGCTGGCTCAGCACCAGACGAGTCAGCTTGTCCAGCGCCGCGGCCAGATCCTCAATGAGCCTGCTCATGCCTCGCCTCCGAAGAGCTTTTTCAGGCGCAGAGCGGCGGCCTTCAGCTCGTTCTTGCTGTAGGAATTGTTCTCGTCCGAGAGCACCGCCGCCACGGCCTCCTTGGGGCCCAGCCCCTTCACCATGGCGTCCACCAGCATGGCCTCGGGGGAGACGGCGTGCTCCACCTTGTTGAACACGTAGTCCTTGCCCACCTCCAGCACCACGGCGTACTCGCCCTTGTCGTAGTTGCCCTTGGCCAGAAGCTGCTCCTTCACCTCCGCGGGGGTGCCGCGGAAGCTCATCTCATGGAGCTTGGTCATGTCGTTGCAGAGGCAGAGGCGCACATCGGCCTGTTCCGCGATGAAGAAGTCCACCAGCTCCATGATCCGCTTGGGGCTCTCGTAGAGGGCGAAGGTCCGGGTGTCGCCCCGGCGCAGCTTCTCCAGCAGCCTCCGGCGCTCCGCCCTCTCCCGGGGGAAAAAGCCGTAGAAGGTGAAGGAGCTCAGGTCGAAGCCGGAGATGGCCAGGGCGTTCACCGCCGCGCAGCAGCCCGGCACGCCCACCACCCGGATCCCCGCCTCCACGGCGGCCTTGATGAGCTCGTTGCCCGGGTCGGAGATGCATGGCGTGCCCGCGTCGGTGATGACGGCGATGCTCTTTCCCGCCTGCAGCTCCTGGATAAAGTGCCGGGCCTTGCCGTATTCGTTGAATTTATGGTTGGACACCAGCTTGTTGCGGATACCCAGCTTGCCCAGCAGCACCATGGAGCGGCGGGTGTCTTCGGCGGCGATCATGTCCGCCTCCTCCAGGATCTGCCGCCCCCGGGGGCTCATGTCCCGGGAGTTGCCGATGGGCGTGGCCACAATGTAGAGCGTGCCGCTGCCGCGGACCTGCTCCACGCTCAGCTCCGGTACCAGTTCCAGTTCATCGTCCATATCGATTCTCCCATCAAAAAACGGAGGAGCGGGGCTCCTCCGTTTTTGCTTTGTCAGGCCTCGTCGTCCAGCCACTCGGCCAGCCGTTCCTCCGACAGATTCAGCTTTCTGGAGAGGAAAGCCACCATCTCGTTGAAGTTCAGCGTTTTCAGATGCTCATAGTTGGTTTTCTTTTTCACCGCAGGGCCAATATTGCGCCCTTCGATGTAGCCGCAGTTGTAGCACATCATAAGAGGGATCTTCCGATGGGAATCCATCTCCATCTCGCTTCCGCATTGGGGACAAATCACAGTTGTCACCTCCTGTTGGCTTCTGTTGATCTGGTGTTCATGTTACCGCAGCTTTCCCTATTTTGCAAGAGGAAAAGCACGGAAGCGTCGTTTTTCATAGCAAATGCCGGCATCAGCCGGCATTTGCGGAGTGTTCTTCCGGTTTATTCGCCGTCGTCGCAGATCAGGCCGTAGCCCCCCTGCTTGCGCTTGTAAACCACGGCGATGGCGTCTTCCGCGTCCATGTTCCGGAAAACGAAGAACTCGTGATCCAGCAGGTTCATCTGCAGGATCGCCTCCTCGGCGGACATGGGCTTGATGGAGAAGCGCTTGTTGCGCACGATCTTGAACTCCTCGTCCTCCTCCTCGGGAGGCATATAGGCCGGCACGGCATCGCGCTCCTGCAGAACCCCATCCCGGAGGCGCTTCTCCAGGCGGGTCTTGTTCCGGCGAATCTGCCGCTCGATGGCGGCCACACCGGAATCGATGGAGGCGTACATGTCATTGGTAAGTTCGCTTGCCCGGTAGTACAGGCCGTTGTTGTGGATGGTGATCTCCGCCAGGAAGCGGCCGCGCTCGATGCTGAAGGTAACGAAAGCCTCCGCCTCGGTCTTGAAGAACTTGTCCAGCTTGCTGATCTTCCTGGTGGCGTAGTCCCTCAGGTTTTCAGAGGAATCCATCCGTTTCTCGGTGAAAGTGAACTTCATGGTGCCAACTCCTTTCAATGATTGCTCTCGGGAGGAGCCGCGCCCCTCCTTTGGTATAGTATACCATATACTCCGCGGAAAAGAAAGAACTATTTGTGAGAAATGGCAAATCTCTCCAGCGTATCAGAATTCCACCTTGCAGTTGGGCAGCGCCTCCCGAAGGGCCTGGATCTGCTGTTCCGTCAGGGGATTGCCGCCCAGGCGCAGGATCTGCAGTCTGTCCAGATGCATCAGCGCCTGCACGGAGTTGATCTGGTTCCCGGTCAGGTCCAGCTCCTCCAGCGCTGTCAGCGCGGAGAGCGCGGAGATGTCCTGGATGCGGTTGAAGCTCAGATCCAGCACCTTCAGGGTCTCCCGGCTGCGGGAGTCCTGCAGGACGGAAATGTTCTCGATCCAATTGCGTCCCAGGCGCAGGCTTTCCAGTCGGTCAAACTTCTCCATGCCGTAGAGCTTGGACAGTTCCGTGCCCTCGATGCAGATGCTGCTCACGTCGGTGCGGTAGGTCTCGCCGCCCAGCGTCACCTCATAGACCAGCAGATCGTGGCTGACGCTGCAGTTGGGCAGCGCGGATTTCAGGGCGTTCACCGCGCGGGAGGTGAGCCCGTCGTTCCGTTCCAGCGCCAGACGGGTCAGTCTGTTCAGTTCCTTCAGATACTCCAGATCCTCGTCCCCGATGCCGGTTCCCTCCAAGCGCAGGGTCTGGAGATTACTCAGCTTTTTCAGGCCGCCGAAGTTCCGGATCGGGTTGTCGGACAGATCCAGCTCTGTCAGCGTGGAAACGCTGCCGATGGCGCTGGTATCGGTAATCAGGTTATTGGCCGCTTCCACCCGGCTGAGCGCGCTCAGCCCCATCAGCGGGCGCAGATCCACAATCAGATTGCCGGAGATTTTGATCTGCTCCAGCTTCTGCAGATCCATCAGCGGGCCCAGGTCGCTGATCTCGTTGTCGCACAGCTCCAGCCAACGGAGCTGGGTGCATAGACTCAGGCAGCGGATATCCCGCAGGCCCAAACCGTTGAGCTTCAGCTCCGTCACGTCTGTATCAAAGCACACGCCGCTGAGCCAGATCTCGACGCAGTCCTCCTTCTCGCTGTCCACCAGGATGGCACAGCGGGGCAGCGCCGCGGAAAGGGCGGCCAGGGTCGTCTCCTCCAGGGCGATCCCCCGCAGGCTCAGGGTACCCAACTCCCGCAGGTTGTACAGTCCCCCCAGATCCTCCAGCGGGTTCCGATCCAGTTGCAGGCTCCGTAGATTCTCCAGGGTGGACAGCGCGTTCAGATCGCGGATGGCGTTTCCGCTCAGATCCAGCTCCGTCAAGCCGCGCAGCTCCCCCAGCGGCTCCAGATTCTCCAGCTTGTTCTCCGCCAGATTCAGCTTGGTCAGGGCGTAGAGCTGCCGCAGCTCCTGCAGCACGCCGTCACCCAGGCCTCGTCCGCTTAAATCCAGCTCTGCGGTTTCCGGCTCATAGAGCTCCCCTGCCACCGCGCACATGGCTTCCTGCTTCTGCTGCTCCAGCTTCTGCTCCAGGGTGTCGATCCGGCTGTTCACCGCGGGGTCGTTTCGATCCAGCTCCCGCAGCGTTTCCAGCGCCATCTCCAGGTTGTCCTGGGCCTCGTAGCAGTCGGCCATGAGCATATAGCATTCCTTGCTGGGGTTCAGCGCCACGGCCTTGCGCAGATCGCTCAGCGCCCGGTCGTAGTCCCCGTTCTGATAGCTCTCCGTAGCCTGGCTGCGATAACGCTCGTATCGCTTGGTGTCGGAATTGTCGTACAGCAGCATCGCCAGGATCGTCACCAGCAGCATCGCAGCCACCGCGGCGACAACATATTTGCGGCGCTGCAGAACTCCTTTGCCCCTGCTGTTTTTCTTTTGTTCAGTCTTGTCGCCGCCGCTCATAGCGTATCCCGGGGGTCTTCCTCAGGACGTCCGCCGTCCTCGGGAAAGCTCTCATTCTCCTCCTGCGGACGGACGGGCAGCGGGTCGGTGAAGAAGGGCGGCGCGGGCAGCGGCTCCTCTTCCGGCTCCCGAGCGGGTTCTTTTTCCGCGAGGGCCTGCGTCGGGGCCTGCAGCGGATTCTGCGTCGCGGCCTGGGCCGGATTCTGCGCGGGGAGCTGCGTCGGGGGAACGGGCTCCGCAGTCTCCTGGGCTTCGATCTTTTTGGCCGCGGGCGTGAAGCGCATGGCCAGACTGATACACAGGACGGACAGCAACGCCGCCAGGATGCTCATCTCCTCCATACCATCCACGAAGCTGACCGGGGGCGCCTCGGTGTTCAGCAGAGCAGGCAGATCCTGCAGTGCCAGGTGGTAGGCGAAGGCCAAGGCCAGGATGCCCGCCAGCACCCATTTCAGGGCGCCGTGGGAGAAGCACATGGCATACACCACGACCACCACCACGTACAGTGCAATAAAGGCCACCTTGATCCACTCGTTCTCCATCGGCATCACGCGAAAGATGAAGAACACCACGCCCAGGACCACCGGGATCACCGTGGTCCAGAAGGCGCGCTTGCCAAAGAACAGCACAAAGAGCACGAACAGCAGTCCGCCAAAAAGCGGCAGCGCCAGTTGGGGGATCAGATAGTTCATGTCCTGCCAGTGCCCGATGCTTCCGATGGCGCGAAAGACCATCCCCAGCACCATCAGCATCACCGCCGCTTCCGCCCAGAAGCCTGTGCGGTCGACATACAGCTTTTTCTTGGTCTCGTTCATCGTGTATCCCTCCTGTATATTTCCTTGATCCGCAGCCCCCGCGGGGCCGCGGCTTAATGCTTGGGGGCGTTCGCGTAGATCTCGTCCTGGGTTCTGGTCTCGCCGGAGGCGATGGCAATGGCAAGCTGGACAGCATAGTCCACCGTGTCGTCATAGGGGTACATCACATAGGCCTTGCAGCCCAGAGAGAAGCACTCGCCGTAGCCATAGCGGCCGTCGCCGTTGACCCAGTAGGTCAAGACCTTCCAGTCTCCCTTGCTGCGGTCCAGCGTCAACTGTACCAGCTCGCCGATCTGCTGCTTGGACAGATTGGTCTGGAAGCTGTCGCCGAGCTGCACCATGATATCCGCGTAATTGGTGATGAGCTTGGAGGACGCGAGATTCTTGATGACGCCCTTGATGACCTGCATCTGATGCCGTCCGCGGACCCGGTCGCCTGCGCCGTAGGCTTTTCGGATGCGCACAAATTTCAGGGCCTGCTTGCCGTTCATATGGGCCATGCCGTTGCTGTCGTAATTGAAGGTGTCATCGATATACTCCGGGTCGTATTCCACATCCACGCCGCCCAGGGCGTCGATGATATCGACGAAGCCGGTGAAATTCACCCGCATATAGTACTCGATGGGCAGACCGTAGTAGTCCCCCAGCGCCTGCATGGACGCCTCAATGCCGTAGATGCCCGCGTGAGTCAGCTTGTCCAGGGCGCCGTTGGCAGGCGGGAAATTAAAGGGAACGTAGTAATCGCGGGGGGTGGAGATCAGCAGCACCGTCTTGGTCTCGGTATTGACGATGGCCAGGATGTTCACGTCGCTGCGGCTGCGGGTACCCACGGGCCCGAAGGTGTCGATGCCGCTGATATAGGCGACGAAGCTGTTTTCCCAAAGATCCGGCTCGCTGAGGGCGGCGGCGATCTCCGGATCCATCTCCCGGATCACGGGGGCGGGCCGCACCGGGATCTTGGTCTCCACACTGGTGGTGTGCAGCACCCGCAGCGTTTTCCCGAAGTCCTCATAGCCTTCCAGGTCTTCGATCAGGGCAAAATAGGCTTCGGAAATCAGCATCGCGTCAATGTCACCGTTATCCATCGCCTTTACCAGATCCAACAGGTTGGCATAGGTTTGGATCTTCAGGCTCCTGCCGTATTTGCTCTCCAGCTCGGCACGGGTCGTCTCCACAGCCTCCACGTCTACATCGGCAATGACGCCAAAGCGATATTCCCGCTCTATGGCGTATCGAATTTCGCTCGCTTTGTCGGTGTCCTTGACGTAGACGCTGATCAGCGTGGTCTGCTTTTCGCCGTCCGTCATCCGATCCATGGCCTTGTTGTAGGGATGCAGGAAAAACAGCACCGCGCCCTGGATCAGGCAGAGAAACAGCAGCAAAACGATCGCCGCGACGCGCGCGCCGGTCTTTTTGCTCCCGCCCTTCTTTTCCCGCTGCAGCAGATACAGCAGCAGCGGCAGCAGCACCAGCATCCCCACCGCCAGCAGGGTGACCTGCTGCGAGATCAGATTGGTGGAAAACAGGGTCCACCCCAGCAGCAGCGACAGGGCGATGGACACGACCATCAGGATAAGAAAAAACACTTTAGAAAACATCGGTACTCTCCATCAGCGGCTTTCCGAGCCGCCGTTCACGCTTTATTCGATGGTGAAGCTGTGGATCTGCCCGTCCAGCTCATAGGACACTGAAAGTCCATGCTCGGCCTGGACCCGGATGTTGACGGCATCCCTGTTGCGGAGGAGCTGCCGGTAGCAGTCCCGGGCCTCCTGTGTCCATCTGGACATGTCGTCCGAATGGAGCAGCACGCCGCCAAAGAGGCTGTTTACCGTGGCGAGCGTCCACTTTTCCTCCGGTGTGAGCTGCAGATTATCCTCCCGGAGGAAGAACACGTCCGGATCGTTGAGCCAGGCGCGGCCGTTGAGCTGCCGCCGGAAAATGGCGTTTCCGATGGCATGCCGGGTGGAAACCCGCTCCCGGTGGGTGAGCTGCATCAGGCGGCTGCCGTCCCAGTCCAGACCCACGTCGCAGCCGATCCGGCAATAATCCACCTGCCCGAAGGCGGGCATCATCGGTACGCCGCAGCCCAGGATCAGCTTGTCCCCGCAAAGGCGGCGCAGCAGCTCCATGGCGCGGATCATCCGCCCGGCGCGGGTCTCTTTCTCGCTGCCCACCGGCGCCGCCGCGTAGAGGAAGTCCAGCTTGACCAGATCATAGCCCCATTCCGTCAGCACCCGGTGGAACACCCGCTCCAGATAGGCGATCACCTGGGGATTGTCAATGTCCAGGGAATAGAAGCCGCCCCAGTTGACCCCGGCGTACCAGGGCTTGCCGTCCACCTGCAGCAGCCAATCCGGATGCTCCCGCCAGATCCGGGAGCCCTTTCTGGCCGCGAAGGGGGCCAGCCACAGCCCGGCCAGAAAGCCTCTGGCGTGGATGTCGTCGGCGGCGGTCTTCATACCGTCCAGGAACTTCCGGTAATCCGGCTCCAGCCAGTCGCCCACGGCGGGCTCCCAGCCGTCGTCGATCTGGAAGAGATCGCCGGGACGGAGGATCACCGTACAGCCGTCCAGATCGCTGCGGATGCTCTCCTGGGAGATGTCCTCATAGCGGTTGTACCAGCTGGAATAGCCGGCCATGCGGCGGGTGGTTCTGGGCTTGATCCCCATGGCGGAAAACCAGGCGTCAAAGACCTCCTGCTCCGTGCCCTCGGCATAGAACAGATCCAGCGCGTGATAGACGCCCTCGGTCCGAAGCCCCGCGCAGTCCCGCTCCACGGTCAGGCGCGCGGCGTTGGCGTCGTACCGGAAGATGGTATAGCCCGGCCGCTCATTCAGGGACGCGAAAAGCCGGAAGCGCTCCCCCTCGCGGAAATAGCACCAGCTCTCGCCGTGGGTGACCCCGGGGCGCTGGGGATAATCCACAAAATAGGCGTCCCCGTAGGCGCGAAGCGCGTAGTGCCGGATGACCGGCTCCGGAATGGGGCCGATGTCCCGGGTATAGCCGCTGCGGCTGCACTCCGGGCTGTAGGTCCAGCTCTGAAAGCCGTTCATGAAGATTTTTTCGTCTTCCCCGATCCGAAGCGGCAGCTCCGCCCTCACGGATTCCAGAATCCCCGCCGGAAGCTCCGGCGCCAGGATATTGCTCCCCGCGCGCAGCTCCAGCCGTCCGATGACGGGCTCCCGCTCCCGGAGGCGGATCTCATACTGTAATTCTGTCATGCTTTGCTCCTTTTCGCGGCATTTTCGCCTCGATTATTACGTCACGGTGAATTCCACGGTAACAGGCCCGGTCTGGGCGGTACAGAGCGTCAGGCGCCCGTTCCCGGTACTGCCCACGCTGCGCACATAGCCGCCCGCCATGCCGCCCTCGGCAGTGACCGTCTCCGGGCCGACCAGGGCGATGGCGCCTTCCGCCTTCATTTGAACGGGAAGCTGCGCATAGGGCGCCAGGTTGTTGTTCTCATCCAAAATCCGGAAACGCACCGCGGCCATGTCATACCGGTCGCCCTCCCGCAGCGCCGTAGCGCTGACCTGAAGCTCCAGGTGCAGTCTGCCCCCGGGGCACCGGGTCTGACTGGCGATCACGCGGCCGTCCTTTATGCCGTCAAAGCGCCAGCGGGTGGCTTCGCCGCCCCAGTTGCCCACATACTTGCCGTAGAGGGCCACGCCCTCTTCCATGGTCAGTCCGTAGCGGGCCATGGCCACGGCCATCTTGGCCTTGTCCGCCAGAGGAAGATTGGCCAGACCGTGCTTCCCCGCGGAGACCAGAAGCTCCTTCACCACCCTGGCCTTGGACTTGGGGAAGCCTTCCACCGTCTCCAGAAGGCAGCCGATGGTATCGTCCACCTTCACCGGGCCATGGTTGAGGCCGTCCCAGCCCTTGGTGCGGAAGCTGGCCACATAGTTGTCATTTTTATACAGCGCCACCTCGTCGGCGTTGGTGAAGACCCAGATCTCGCCCAGGTCGCCGCCGGGGTAGTCACCGATGTCCATGGGCGTGCCCACCTCCAGCACCGGCGTTTCGTCGCCCTGGCTGGCGTAGAGCGCCGCCGCCAGCTTGGGATTGCGGAAGGCGTCCATCACGCCGTGGTAACAGACCCGGTCGCCGGAGCCGAAATCCTTGTGGGTCGGGTAGTCGAACATGCACCAGCCGAAGCAGCCCGCGTGCTGCCCGTCGGCCCGGGCGTCGTTCTGAACTCTCGCGTGGCGCAGGGCATGCTCCTGGCGCTTGGCCCAGGGGTCAAAGCTCTTGGTGGGGAACATATGCCCGTTGTGCTCGGACACCAGCAGCGCCTTCTCCGGATGGGTGCTGACCTTCTCCTTGGGCAGAACGCCCGGGTTCGTCCCCACATGGGAAAAGTCGTTGAAGGCGTAGACGTCCTCCAGCAGGCTGGATTTCTGCAGATAGCGCACGCCCGAGGTGGGGCGGCTGGGATCCAGCTCGCGGCAGAGGGCGTTGGTACGCTTGTAGAACTCGTCGTCGTCCTGGCTCTCGTTGATGCGCACGCCCCAGAGGACGATGCTGGGATGGCTGCGGTACTGCCGCACCATCTCCTGCACGTTTTCCACCGCCTGATCCTTCCAGGCCGCGTCCCCGATGTGCTGCCAGCCGGGGATCTCGGTAAAGACCAGCAGGCCCAGTCGGTCGCACTCGTCCAGGAAATATTGGCTCTGCGGATAGTGGGAGGTGCGCACGGCTGTGCAGCTCAGCTCCTCCTTCAGGATGCGGGCGTCCTCCCGCTGCAGGCTCTCGGGCGCGGCGTAACCGATATAGGGATAGCTCTGATGCCGGTTCAGGCCCCGCAGATAGCTCTTTTCCCCGTTGAGATAGAAGCCGTCCGCCCGGAAGGCCACCGTGCGGAAGCCGAAGACCCGCTCCTGCACGTCCAGAACCGTTTTCTCGCTGTCCAGAAGCTCCGCCCGGCAGATGTAGCGCTTGGGATGGGCGGGACTCCAGGGCTCCACCCCGGGGACGCGCAGGTCAAAGCGGTTATGTCCGTACACGCAGGCCAGACGCTTGTCCCCGTCCCACACGCTCAGACGTACGGTCAGCGAGGGATCGCTCAGCTCCAGCCGGGCCTCCAGCCGATCCGTCTCCGGGGTGAACACAAAGAGATCCTCCAGATAGTCCCGGCTGCGTACATCCAGCCAAGCCTCCCGATAGAGCCCGCCGTAGGTCAGATAGTCAATGACAAAGCCAAAGGGGGGAACCGCTCCGTTTTCCGTGCAGTCCAGCTTAACCGCGATCAGATTCTCGCCCTCGGGCTTTACCAGATCTGTGATCTCCGCCCGAAAGGCCGTGTAGCCGCAGCGATGCTGCGCGCATACGACGCCGTTGCAGTACACGGTGGCGATGTGCGCGGCGCCGTCAAACTGCAGAAACAGCCGTTTGCCCGCCCGATCCGCCGGCAGCTCCAGCCTCCGTCGATAGCCGCAGATCATTTCATAGTCCTGGGGCGCGGCAAAATGCAGTGGGAGCTCCTTCACATTGTGGGGCAGACGTACGGCGCTTGCCTTTCCCTCGCCGCGGAGAAAGGCCTCGCTCCATTGCGCGGTAAACTCCCAGTTGCTGCACAAACTGATCATATGGTACCTCCATTGACAAGCATATAATTTTTCATATTATTTTACCATTGTTGACGCTTTCCTACAAGCACTAATTTGCACAATCTTTTGGGGCGCCGTGTTTTCCGCTGCGACCTGGTTTTTCTTGCGGCAAGCCGCAAAACCCGCCCCTACTTTTTCAGCTCTCCCGGGGCGATGCCGAAGCACTCCCGGAAGGCCCGGTGGAAGGCGGAGTAGTCCCCAAAGCCGCTGTCGGCGGCCGCCTTCGCGGCGGGCGTCCCCTCCCGGATGAGCCGGGCCGCGCTGAGAAGCCGCTTCTGCCGCACATAGGCGTGAACCGTGCTGCCGGTCTGCGCCTTGAAAAGCCGCATAAAATGATAGCGGCTCAGGTAGACCTGCTCGGAAAGCTGCTCCACCGTCAGCTCCTCCGTCAGATGCTCGTTGATATAGGAGAGCACCTGGCGGATCTTGGGGTCGGCCTGCTCCCGGCTCTCCGGCGCCGCCGGGGCCATGCGGCCGATCTGGATCAGGATCTGCATCATCAGGGTATCCCGCATGGCCTCGGAGCCGAAGCGCGTGTCCTCCCGATTCAGCTCGAAGGCGCGCAGGGTCTCCCCCAGCTCCGCCCGCTGCGCCTCGTCCGGTACCAGCAGATAGCGGCGATCCCGATCCGCGCTCTCGAAGCAGTCCATGAGCCGCGCGCCGGGCAGGGCCCGGTCAAAGTACTGCCGATCCAGGTAGACGATGATGCGCTCGTAGGGCTCGGAGCGGTCGATGAGTGCTTTGTGGATGGTATGGTGCTTCACCAGCAGCAGATCCCAGGGCCGCAGGAGGTAGCTCTGATCCTCCACCAGATAGTTGACCCGCCCCGAGAGCAGCAGCACGATCTTGTCAAAGTCGTGAAAATGGAAGTCCCGCTCCTGGCCTGCGGTGTCCCGCAGGTGAAAGTAGCGGTAATTTTCGTGCAAATAGCCCTCCCGGGTGTAGCTTCGTCTGTCCATGACTTCTCCTCAAAACTCAAAACTCAAAACTCAAAACTACTATATCGCACTTTTTGCAAGGTTTCAAGCATCAATCGCAATTTACTGTGTATTCTTAACGTGTATAATATGGAGCGGAAACAAAATCAAGGAGGCAATTCTCATGCGAAAGTTCCTGAAAAACAACTGGTTCCTGTTTGCCATGATCCTGGGCATCCTGCTGGGCTGCCTGACCGGCTATCTCTCCCCCGCCACCACCCTGAGTCTCAGCGACACGGACGAGGCGGGTCTGGGCATTGAGATTGCCCTGAAAAGCGACGGAAGCTATAAAATCACGCAAAACGTCGCCGGTGACACGGTTGGCGCGGAGGTCAACGGCCTCCAGAAAGGCGAGTGGGAGAAGGTCTCCGACACCGAGATCCTTTTAACCAAGACCTACTCCGAAAAGGCTGATGACGCCGTGGACGCCGTCACGGCGAGAACCTGGGAGTATGAGATCGCCGAAGAAGGCGGCGAGGGTACCGTTTCCCTGTCCCCTGCCGCTGAAGACAGCATCACCCTGACCCTGACCGACGGCAAGTGGAGCTGCGAGATCACCGATTCCGAGACCGGGAAGGTCTATCATCCCGTCTCCGCCGCTGCCGCGCTTCCCGTGAAGGGCGCCACCGTGCTCAGCCCCCTCGGCACCCTGTTCATCAACATGATGTTCTGCGTGGTGGTGCCGATGGTGTTCTTCTCCATCTCCTCCGCCATCGCCAACATGAAGAGCACCAAGCGCGCCGGCAAGCTCATGGGCACCACGGTGGTCACCTTCATCTGCACCACCGTCATCGCCTCCGTGATCATGTACATCGTGGTGAAGCTCACAGGCGGCGTTTACACCGGCAAGGCGCTGTACAGCGCCGAGTCCGGCAGCAAAATGGGCGTGGGCGAGCTGATCGTGGGCTTCTTCACCAAGGCTGACTTCCCCGAGCTCTGGAGCCGCAGGTCGATCCTCCAGCTCATCATCGCCGGTATCTTCTTCGGCTTCGGCGTGCAGATGTGCGGCGGGCCCAAGACCAAGATCGCCCCGCTGCTGGAGGAAATCACCAACGCCCTCCTGAAGGTCATCAAGCTCATCACCTTCTACGCTCCCATCGGCTTCTTCGGCTTCTTCGCCGACCTGGTCGCCACCCACGGCGCCGACTTCATGGGCCAGTACGGCAAGGCCGTCGGCATCTACTACATCGTGGCCTTCGCCTACATGTTCCTGATCTTCCCGCTCTACGCCCGCTTCGGCGGCGGCAAGGGCGCCGTCAAGGTCATGTTCCAGCACCTGTTCCGCCCGGCGGCCGTGGCCTTCGGCACCTGCTCCAGCGTGGCCACCATCCCCACCAACATGGAGGTCTCCGCGGACACCGGCATCTCCAAGGACGTCACCGACATCGTGCTGCCCATGGGCGCCACCATGAACATGGACGGCTCCGGCATGAGCGCCATCATCAAGGTCGCCTTCCTCTTCCCCGTGTTCGGCATGAAGTTCGGCACCGGCGACGCGCTGCTGGCCATCGTGGTCGCCACCCTCTCCTCGGTCGCCATGTCCGGCATTCCCGGCGGCGGCGGCACCGGCGAGCTGGTGCTCTGCTCCCTGTTCTTCCCGCCCGAGCTGATGCCCATCGCCTTCCCCATGGCCCTGGCCATCGGCGACCTCGTCGATCCCCCCGCCACCATGGTCAACGCCGCCGGCGACTATGTGGCCTCCTTCATCGTCTCCCGCTTCAACGACGGCAAGGACTGGCTGCAGAAGAAGCTGCGCGCGGACGCGAAAAAGCAATAATGCGCTATACCAAGATGCACGGTGCAGGCAACTCCTTCCTCATTCTTGAAGACCTGCACGGCGAACTCCAGGGCGAGCATCCACGCGATCTCGCCCTGCGGTTTTGCTCCCCCCTCACCGGCCCCGGTGCGGACGGCATGATCGTCCTCAGGCCGGATCCCGAGGCGGACTTCGCCATGGACTTTTACAATTCCGACGGCTCCACCGGCGAGATGTGCGGCAACGGCGCCCGCTGTGTGGCCCGCTACGGGCTGGAGCACGGGCTCTGCCGGGATCCGGCGCACATCCGCTTTCGGGCGGAGGCGGGGCTGATCCTGGCCCGGCGCATTGACCAGGAGCGCTATGAGGTTCGCCTGCCAGATCCCTCGGTGGTGGATCTGCTGCGCAGCACCGGAGAGGGCTTCTGCTCCTATGTGGAGCTGGGCGACCCGGGCCTGCCCCACGCAGTGGTGGAGCTGCCCGCCTCCGCCTTTGCGGATCTGGACGCCCTGCGCCGCCGGGGCCGCGCCCTGCGGCACAATCCGGCCTTCCCCAAGGGGGCCAACGTCAGCTTCGTCTGCCTCACCGGGGAGAGGAGCGTCCGGGCCCTCACCTATGAGCGGGGCGTGGAGGACTTCACCCTGGCCTGCGGCACCGGCTGCGGCGCCATCGCGGCAAGTCTGATCCTCCGGGGCCGCATTCCCGGGGATCGGGTGGAGATCCGCATGCCCGGCGGCACCCTCAGCGTCCGGCTCCGCCGGGAGGGCCGCTCCGTCCGGGATCTGCTGCTCACCGGCCCCACCGCCCTGGTGGAGGAGGGCGAGCTTCCCCCGCCCCCGGCGCTGACAGCATGAAAGATAAGAAAAACCAGGCTGTCTGCATTTGCAGACGACCTGGTTTTACTATTTGTATCAGTTCAAGGCGCCCAAATTGGATTGCTTATTGCCAAATAGCATGTGCATCCAGAAATGCGCAGTTTCTGCCCTTCTTCAAGGACAAGCACTACTTTTCCCCCTACGGGAGCATCATAAGTCGTAGATAGATATTTCGAATCATTAATATCCTGAACGAGAATACTATTGTTTTCTCCCCCTTCTTCATACATGTTTGATTCTGCGACAGTAAGGGTGTAAATGCCTGGCTTGACCTGTTGGCCAACAATGTATTCACTTCTACCAATGAGAGTGTCTTCAATTAAATGTAGTCTGTCAGCGAGTTCCGCATGGACGTCATCATTCAATTCAATGAGTTCTTCCAGGCTGAAAGCGGTTAGGTCTATTTTTTCATGGCTTCCAGACTGCGCATAAGCAATCGTGGAAAAGACACCCAGAACAAGGACAAGAGAGATCAGGATAGAATACATTTTTTTCATTGACACGCCTCCCATAGCGGTAGTTCTCAATTAATACAGTATCATCATGAAAAACGACTTTTCTTTTTCGCGATCATATACCAGACCGCACCAACAATAGTCAGACCAAAGCCAATCCAGTGGATCCACATGTTGTTGAGCATTAGGATGGGCAGCAACGCCAGGATTGTGAATATAATAGCTGTTTTCATTTTCTTGGTAAGAACAAACACCGCTGAAAGGATTGAGAAAACAAAGCCCGCAACCACTAAGCCGAAGACAATTTTATCCCCGGTTCCAGCCAGCATCTGCCTCGGGTTGTTTAGTGATTCCAAAATTATTTGAAAGACAGAAGTTTTTCTCGAGAGAAAACCATTAGAAAGGGTCAGATATTTGATGAAGCTTGCGGCAATGCCAATCACTGAGCCAATGATAGCGACAACAAACGGAATCTGAGGGTTTCGAGCAATACTTGTTTTCTTCTGATTTGTGTTTTCGTTCATGGGTGCTCCTCCTTTTATTTCGTTTTGCGAGTATGTGCTAACAAGAATTATATCACTTCACGCACATAATAGCAAGTATTTCTCAATTTTGTTTATGCAGTAAGAAAGTTCTCTATACTGAATCATAAGAGGTGATTTCAGTGATAGGAGAACGACTGGCCGAGGTGCGGAAGGATCACGGGGACACGCAGCAAAAGCTTGCGGGCAAACTGAACGTGACAAAATATACAGTTTCCAGCTGGGAGCAGGAGAAGAGCGAGCCGAACCACGAGACGCTTGTGCGGATCTGCCGCATGTACGGGGTTGCCTCCGATTATCTCCTGGGGCTCTCCAACATCGACCCCGCCTATGTCCGAAACCGGGCCGACAGGCTCAGCGAGGACGATCTGGCCTTTTTGAAGGATATGGAAGACTTTCTGAAATGGCGGCGGAGAAAAATCAAAGAAACTTGAGCGGAAAACTGCTATTGTTTCCGTATAAACGGCAAAACACCTGCCGGAGAGACGCAGCTTCTCTCCGGCAGGTGTTTGTATACGCACTTTTTCGGGCCGCCGAGGGCGTCGGCCCCTACAATCAGCCCGTGATGAAGCCGCCGCCCAGGAGGCGGTCGCCGGCGTAGAGGACGGCGCTCTGGCCCGGGGCGGGGGCGCGGACCGGCGTGTCGCAGAGGATGCGCACCCGCTCGCCCTCCACCGTGACGGTGCAGGGCGGCTCCTCCCACTTGGTGTGCCGCACCCGAACCGTGGCCCGGAGGGGCTCCTGCGGCGGCTCGATGAGCCAGTTGAAGTCCCGGGCGAAAAGCTCCGTCCGAAACAGCTCCTCCCACAGGGCCAGCTCCACGGTGTTGCTTGCTCCGTCGATGCGGGAGACATAGAGCTTGCGGCCATCAAAGAGCCCCGGGCGGCGCTGGCCCACCGTCCAGCGATAGACGCCCTCGTGCCGCCCGATAACCTGGCCGTGGAACACAAAGTCCCCCGGGCCGGGCAGAGCCGTGCGCTCCGCGAGCCAGCGGATATAGTTCTTGTCCGGGATGAAGCAGATCTCCATGCTGTCGGGCTTGTGCGCCGCGGGCAGGCTCCATTCCGCCGCCAGGGCGCGGGTCCGGGTCTTCTCCAGCTCCCCCAGGGGCATAATCAGCCGAGACGCCTGCTCTCGCGTAAGGCGGCAGAGCATGTAACTCTGGTCGTTAGCGGGCCGGCCCTTGTAGATCCCGCCGCCCTCGGCCCGGGCGTAATGCCCGGTGGCGACGGCCTCCGCGCCGACGCGATCCGCTTCCTCCAGCAGCCGCCGGAACTTTACCGCGGGGTTGCAGAGGATGCAGGGGTTGGGCGTCTCGCCCCGGAGGTAGCTCTCGGCGAAGGGGCGGCAGACCTTGTCCTCCAGCTCCGCCTTCACATCCAGAACCGTCAGGGGCACGCCCATGCGCGCCGCGGCCTCCTCCGCCTCCCGGCGGGCGGCGGCGTCGGCGTTATCCATGTAGAGGCCGAAGACCTCATGGCCCGCCCGCTGCAGCAGCACGGCGGACACGGCGGAGTCCACCCCGCCGGAAAAGCCGAGGACGATCTTCATGCGCGAGCTTCACCTGCCTTAAGTAAAAAATGAATCCTGAAATCTGTTTCGCTTACTACGAACTACGAACTACGAACTAAAAACTGTTCACTGTTCACTGTTCATTGACATATAGACCATCAACACCGACAGATCCGCCGGGGAGACCCCGGAGATCCGCCCCGCCTGGCCGAAATTGGCTGGGCGGATCTTCTGCAGCTTCTCCCGGGCCTCCAGGCGCAGGCCGGGGATGGCGGCATAGTCCAGATCGGCAGGCAGAGGCCGCGCCTCCAGGCGCTGAAACTCCTCCACCTGCTTGAGCTGCCGCTTGATGTAGCCATCGTATTTCAGCCGGATCTCCGCCTGCTGCCAGACCGGCCGGGGCAGCACGGGCCGGTTCGGGTCGAAGGGCGCCAGATCCCCGTAGCCGAGCTGGGGGCGGCGCAGCAGCTCCGCCAAGGAGGCCCCCGCTGTCACCGGCGCGGTGCCCTTTTCCACCAGCAGGGCGTTCAGTTCCTCGGAGGGGGGGAGATGGGTCCGCTCCAGGCGGGCGAGCTCCCCGTCCACCGCGGCGTATTTTTCCAGCACGGCCCGGTACCGCTCCTCGCTGACCAGGCCCAGCTCCCGGCCGATGGCGCTGAGGCGCTCGTCGGCGTTGTCCTGCCGGTGGAGCAGGCGGTACTCGCTGCGGCTGGTCATCATCCGGTAGGGCTCGTTGGTGCCCTTGGTCACCAGATCGTCGATGAGGGTGCCGATGTAGCCGTCGCTGCGCCGGAGGATGAAGGGGCTCTGCCCTTTGAGCTTCCGGGCGGCGTTGACGCCGGCCGCGAAGCCCTGCACCGCCGCCTCCTCATAGCCGGAGGAGCCGTTGAACTGCCCGGCGCCGTAGAGCCCGGCGATCTTCTTGCACTCCAGGGTGGGCAGGAGCTCCGTGGGGTCGATGCAGTCGTACTCAATGGCGTAGGCGCAGCGGGTCATCTCCGCGTGCTCCAGGCCGGGGATGGTGTGCAGCATCTGCAGCTGCACCTCCTCCGGCATGGAGGAGGACAGGCCCTGGATATAGAGCTCCTCCGTCTCCAGGCCCATGGGCTCGATGAAGAGCTGGTGCCGGGTCTTGTCGGGGAAGCTGACGATCTTGGTCTCGATGCTGGGGCAGTAGCGGGGCCCCACGCCCTCGATCTCGCCGGAGTAGAGGGGGCTGCGATCCAGCGCGGCCCGGATGATTTCGTGGGTGCGCTCGTTGGTATAGGTCAGGTAGCAGACCGCCCGGTTCTCCGGCGGTGTTTCGGTCTCAAAGGAGAAGGGCTCCGGCTCCGCGTCCCCGGTTTGGAGCTCCATCTTGGAGAAATCCACCGTCCGGGCGTTGACCCGGGGCGGGGTGCCGGTCTTGAAGCGGCGCATGGACAGGCCCAGCTCCCGCAGCTGCTCCGCCAGGGGCAGGGCCGCGGCCAAACCGTCCGGGCCCTCCCGGCGCAGGGCCTCTCCCACGATGGTGCGCCCGTCCAGATAGGTGCCGGTGGCCAGGATCACCGCCCGGCAGGCCCAGACCGCGCCGGTGTGGGCGGTGACGCTGACCACGTGCCCCTCCTCCACGCCGATGGCGACGATCTCGGCCTGGCGGACATGCAGGTGCTCCTGCCGCTCCAGGGTCTGCTTCATCACCGCCTGGTAGCGCCGCCGATCCGCCTGGGCCCGCAGGGAGTGCACCGCCGGGCCCTTGCCCAGGTTCAGCATCCGGTACTGGATGCAGGCCTTGTCCGCCGCCCGGGCCATCTCGCCGCCCAGGGCGTCCAGCTCCCGAACCAGGTGGCCCTTGCCGGTGCCGCCGATGGCCGGGTTGCAGGGCATGTTGCCCACGCTGTCCAGATTCACGGTGAAGCACAGGGTCTCCAGCCCCAGACGCGCCGCGGCCAGGGCCGCCTCGATGCCCGCGTGGCCCGCGCCGATCACCGCAATATCACATTGTCCCGCGAAAAAGGTCTTCATCGTCATTTTGCCGGTCTCCTCACGCTCTTTGTCCTGATTATACCAGACCCGCCGCAAATTACAACGCGGCCGCAGAAGTTTTTTCCCGGATCGAGAAAAACGCATACTTTTTTCTTGACCCGCGCTGTTACTTGGTCTATAATTTATATGGTGTATTTTATCGTTTTTTCTGCGACCCGTGCGCAAGATATAGGAAGGAGGCTGCAGCATGCGGCATTTGATGAAACGTATGCTGGCTGCAACGCTGGCTCTGTGTCTCTGCCTGATCCTTTTCCAGGCGCTGCCCGTCGGCGCAGCGGCAGAGACCGAAGTGAAGAAGGTCTTGATCCAGACCGGTCAGGGCGGCACCACGCCCGTCGTCTGGATGGAGGTGCAGTATCTGCCCACCAAAACCAGCACCACCGGCGTCACGATCGACTACGCCATCTGGTTTGACAGCGGCGGGAACGCCGTCACCACCCGGTTTGAACAGGGCGTCTACCATCTGGAGGTTCACATGTCCACCCAGAGCGGCTATGTCTTCGCAAGCAGCGTGGACGGCTTTATCAACGGGTCCGGCGCCACCGTCGTACGGGAGTCCGATACCTCCATTGTGGTGATCAGCCACGACTATACGCCTGAGATCTGGGCCGCCTCCCCCACCAAGCACCCCACCGCCGAGACGGTGGAGCCGGGCGGCTGGGCCTCGTTCGTCACCGCGGGCATTTACACCCAGGACTATGAATGGTGCCTGCTCTCTCCCGACCGGCAGCATCGCTTCACCCTGAAGGAGGCCAAGGAGGAGGCCACCGTGGTCAGCCGAGAGCCCAAAGTCCCCAGGGACTTTGCGGACATCACCTTCAGCGGCGAGCTTACCGACAAGCTGATCCTGCGCAACATTCCCGCGGACATGAACGGCTGGTATGTTTACTGCCGGCTCTACAGCGTGAACCGGCTCACCTGGACCAACACCGACGGCGCCCTGATCACCGTCAAACAGCCCGCCCCCACGCCAACGCCGGAGCCCTCCGCGACGCCCGCGCCGACTGCCGCGCCCAGCCCCTCGCCCACACCAACGACCGCGCCCAGTCCAACTGCCGCGCCCAGTCCAACTGCCGCGCCCAGTCCGACTGCCGAGCCCAGCCCGACTGCCGCGCCAAGCGCCACGCCCGATGGGGCAAATCTGAATCCCTCTGCCGCGCCCGATCCTGAGACCAGCGACGGCCCCAGCGAGAACGGCGCTCCCGCAGATCCGGCGGGCCGTCCGGACACCGAGCCGGAAGGCGGGCCATCTGAGGGGAAAACGCCCCCCAACGACAAGGCGTCTGCCGACAGCGCCGACACGGAACCCAAGGCCCCTGAGATCTTCTACGTCGATCAGCTGGAGACCTTCCGCTACTTCCTCTACGGGATCTTTGGCGCAACCGCTCTTGGTCTGCTCGTTCTGATCATTCACTCCATTGTGAAGAGAAGCCGCAGGAAGCAGTAACAGACACAACCGAATCAAAAAGGCTGCCCCGATCTCCCGTTGAGATCAGGGCGGCCTTTTTTGTATTACGATCGTTTTTTTACCTCATCCGCCAGCGCATGAGCACCGCAGAGACGTCTTCCGCACGGCTTTTTCCGTCTTACCGCTCCCGGGGCATCAGAGCTCGATCGCCGTCCGCGGGAGCTGGATGAGGCAGTTGATCTGCCGTTGTTCGCAGACCCGCGCCAGTTTGTAGAAGACCCGGTCGGTCCTCTCGATCAGCCCGGGCATTCCCCGGATCGGACGATCCAGGCGGGAGAAAAAGTTGTCCCAATGCAGCGGGATCACCAGCTGGGGAGAGACCTTCTGAACCGTCTCGGCAAAGAAACACTCCTCCGTCCGCGCATCCGCCTTCGCCAATCCCGCCACGCCCAAAAACAGCACATCCGCGCGGATCCCGTCCAGCTGGCCTTCTATGTAGTTGAAGCTCGGCCGGATCAGGATCCGCTTTCCCTGCGCCTCCACCAGAAAGTCGTAGGAGCCGCCCTCTTTATAGTCCCGAAGACGCGCCGGCTGCCGCAGGGGCCGGTCGATGGTTTGGCCCAGGTCGTTGTTCAGGATGGTAGGCTTTGAGTGCAGGGACGGGATCGTTGTGATTTGATAAGCGCCGATCGCAAAGCGCTCCCGCCCGGAAAACAAATGGAGCCGCTCCTCCGGCACACCGCCTCCGCGGGCGACATTCAGCGTCGAGCTCGTTCCGTAAATCTCCGCGCCGCAGCGCACGGCAAGATAAGGCGCGTCCATCACATGGTCATGGTGGGAGTGGGAGACCACGATCGCCCGCAGGCGGTCGATCCCGTGCAGACGGATCAGCTCCTCCGCCAAAACCCGGTCGGTTTCGCCCTTTCCGAAAATATAGCGCGGCAGCGAGGGTCTGGTCAGATGGGCGTCGAACAGGATCTGATCCTCGCCGTCGTCAAAAAGCAGCGTGGTAGTGCCGAAAAACGTGACTTTCATTTTCTTCCTCTCTCTTCAGGATCCCGGTTTCCCGCGATCTGCGATCATAATGATTATAAGACGGCGAAAAGCCAAAAAGCTTTTCGCCGCGCCATTTTGCGGTGAAAACAAGCGATTGATCTTTTCCCCATCCGAGGATCTTTCTGATACGCCGCCGGATCGCGCAAAAGGGAGCCTGCTTCGTCCGCAGACAAAGTAGGTTCCGGGACGGATAATCGCTTATATCAATCTGCTCGCTCCGGCCGTCTCCAGTCATGCAAGAAGAAGCTGACCGCCAGTAAATCGGCGCAGCCGCCGGGAGAGAGCCGGTGCCGGATGAAGAACGCGTCCAGCTCCCGGATCCGTTCCGCCGGCGGAAAGGCGTCCCGCCGCAGCTCCTGGCGAACCAGGGTGACAGCCTCGCCCGCCAGGGCCTGGCCGCCGCGCTTGATCATGTTGGTGTCCTCGCCCCGGGCGATCAGATACAGCAGGGCCACGGCGCCGGCGTCATTGCGGCTCAGCCCTTCGGCGAGGCAGGCCTCCAGCAGGGGCAGGCCGGCGTCCCGAACGGCGGGGAGCCCCGCCGCGGCCTCGCCGCGGATGCCCCGCAGACCGTGTTCCAGATACAGCCGCTCCCCCGCCGTGCGGGGGCTCCCGGTAGCCTTTACCCGCGCCAGATCCTCCTCCGCGGCCTTGGCGCAGAGGGCGGCGCAGGTTGCGGCGATCCGCTCCGGATCCCGGCAGGGCTCCTCCGGCTGCCAGAGCCGTCCCACGGCGCCGCAGACCGTGCCCAGGGTGAAGATCGCGCCCTTGTGGGTGTTGACGCCCTCGGTGGCGGCGAGCATCTTCCTCTCCGCCTCCAGCCCCAGGGCCCGCATTTCGGCAAAGGCCTCCGCCGGGGGCAGCGCCGCCGTTTTCGCGCCGGTGAGGAAACAGTCTTTCCAATAGCCCCGCAGGGCCGCGGCGCTCGTCTCAAAGGTCTCCGGCGTCATGTCCCGGTGGGAGCCGTTGTTGTCCCGATCCACCAGGCCGGGCTTGGGCGTGGTGTTCAGCTCGTCCAGCAGCGCCTGGGTGGCAAGCGCGTCCACCCGATCGGCGTCGGCGGCCAGAAGCCCCTCCCGCAGCAGCCCGGTCACGGCGGCGCGCAGCTCCTCCAGGCTGTGGAGCCTGCGGGAGGCGCAGCCGCGCCCCGCCGCGCCGCAGACCAGGCAGCGGCGTTCCTCTCCCCGGGCAAGCTTCCGCCCGTCCGGGCCGATCACGTCCATATCGAACAGGCGGCCCATGGGGCTCTCGTCCTCGATGCGCAGGCAGAGCGCCTTGATCTGCTCCGCCGGGGCCTCAAGGGCGCAGAGGAGCTCGCAGCCCGTGACGGCGCGGTTCTCCTTCCGGGACAGGCGGGCGATCCCAGCCCTGTCCAGCGCCGCGTCCAGCAGACACAGGCCCTCGTCAAAGCCCCGGCGGATCAGGGGGCTGTCCTTCACCGGGCCGGGGATGTTCATGGTAAAGGAGAGCAGCGGCCGGCCGTGCAGCGCCAAAAGCCGCCGCTGCTCCTCCGCCCGGCGGTCCCGGGCGTCCAGCACTTCCTGGAGGGTGACTTCTCTCATCAGTAATGTCTCGCCTCGTCCATGGCGCGGATGGCCGCGATCACCGGGGCGGCCTCCTCGCTCTCAAAATACCGCAGGCTGCTCTCCGGCAGCATGAAGGCCGCCTTTTCGAGCTCCCCGTCGTGGATGGCCTGGCGCACGGAGCTGGCGCTGACGGTCTCGCCCTGGATCGCCAGCCGGGGGATCGGGCGGAAGGCCAGGCCCAGCTTCGGCAGCTCAGCCGCCATGGTCTCGTTGTAGAGGGCCGTGACGTGGCTGCTCTTCTCCTCCCCGGCGTAGCGGGCCGTAAGGCCCAGGGCCGCGGCGATCTTGCCGAAGACGGCCAGATCCAGCTTCGCGTGGGCCAGGATGGCCGCGTCCTCGTCCCGCAGGAAATAGCTGGGGAAGGTGGCGGAGGAGATGATGTAGGGCCCGGAATCGTGCAGGATCACGTTGGGAAGATCGGCCACGCCCTCCCGCACCAGCCGCTTGCGCACGGCGAAGGGGATGGGTCCCGCCTCCTCGCTCAGCAGGAAAAGGTGCAGCGCATCGTTCTCCGCTGCCGCATGCTCGATCAAGTGCCGATGGCCCAGGGTGAAGGGGTTGGCGTTCATCACCACGGCGGCGCTTTTGCCCTCCCGCCGGGTCTTTTCCAGCTTTTTCAGGTAGCGGGCAAAGCCGTCCCGCCGGTTTTCCATGAAAACCAGCTCCCCCTCCACCCGGGCGATCTCGTAAAAGCCCAGATCCCGGAAGATCCGGTCGTTCTTCGCCTTGGTGTAGAGGAAGACATGGCTGTTGCCCCGCTCCATCTGCTTTTCCAGCAGATGGCTCACCACCTGGTTCATCAGCCCCTCGCCCCGGTGGGCCGAGGACACGGCCAGACAGCGCAGGGTGTTCTTGAAGCTGCTGCCCGCGGCGATGAGCGCGCCGTCCTCGTCGAAGACGCCGCAGCTGTAGTCCAGATTTTTGTCCCGCCGGATGCCCTCCGCCCGCAGCAGCTCGTCCATCTGCGCCTGGGTGCGGAGATCCCGTGGGGAAATCTCTCCCAATGAAGCCATGTTTCACCTCCATGAAACAAGATCCCCCTGATAGCCGGAGATACCAGGGGGATCGTTTGATGTTTCCTTGTCTTAGGACTTCTCTTCCGCCTTACAGGGGCATGACGCCGATGATCACGGCGAAGAGCATGCAGAGGATGGAGAAGATCCACACATAGAAGAAGCTGTTCTTGATGTGGTCCTTGATGTCCACCTCCGCAAGGCCGGTGCCCAGCAGGGTGGCAGGCACCATGGGGCTGATGAAGGTGGCGCAGTTGCGGCAGACCACCATGGCCACGGCGATGGGCAGAGCCTCGACGCCGAAGGCCTGGCCGATGCCGATGATGACGGGCATGAGGCCGTAGAAGTAGGAGTCGGTATCGAAGGCCAGGGCCAGAGGCACAGACAGGAAGCCGATGACCAGAGGCAGATTCTGACCCAGGAAGGAGGGCAGCACACCGGAGACCAGACCGGCCAGGCAGCGCACCACGGAAGGCGTGGCGTCCGCGGCAAGCTCCATGGTCTTGGCGGAGATGACCTTGCCGTCGGCGCCGATGCTGGAGGTCAGCACGCCCATCAGGACGGCGGCGCCCATCAGGGTGGAGCACATCATGAGAGCGGGACCGGCGTGGAGGTTGATGATCTTCTTGTGCATCTTGGCGGTGAAGCCGTAGTTGACGAAGAGCGCGATGGCGCAGCCGACCATGAAGGGGAAGTAGGTGGGCAGATCAAAGCCGTCGCCCCAGATCAGCAGGAAGATGACGCCGATGGTCAGCAGCACGTTGAAGAGGAAGAGCTTGGGACGGGCCAGGTCGTTCTGGGCCTGCTCGGAGGCCTCCTCCAGATCCACGTTGCCCTCGATCTCGGCCAGCTTGCCGTTCAGGCCGGCGCCCCGCTTCTTCTCCTGCAGACCGGTGAGGAAGGCGTGAGCCAGGGCCAGGACGATACCGAAGATCTGGATGGGCAGGATGGTCTGCCAGAGACTGCCGGCCTCAATGCCGAGAACGGAGGCGGCGCGCATGGTGGGGCCGGCCCAGGGCATCAGGTTCAGAACGCCCATGGCCAGCACCGCGATGCGCAGCAGGGAGGTCTTGCGCATGTGCATGCGCTTGAAGACGGGCAGCATGGCGGGCACCACGATGCAGAAGGTGGAGGCGCCGCCGCCGTCCAGGTGACCGATCAGCGCGATGACGGCGGTCATCATGCAGACGCCGATGACGCTGTCGCCCACCAGCTTCATGAGCTTGTTGATGATGACGTCAAACATGCCGGCGTCGGTCATGATGCCGAAGTACAAAACGGAGAACACGAACAGGGCCGCGGTGGGGCCGGTGCTGGAGAAGCCGGACTTGATCATGGCGGAGAAGTTCTCGCCCTTGATCCAGCCGGCGCAGATCAGGATCAGAGCCAGGATCGTGGGCCACACGATGAATGCGATGGCGGGCTGGGTCTTGCTCTTGAACAGGGTCACGACAATGGCGACGATGGTCAATAAGCCGAGGATGCCGACGATCATCTGTGCGGTGGCGGCTTTCATCTCGGTGCCGAAAAAGGTGACGGTCTCCGCGCTGGCGGCTTTCGCAGACTGCTCCAGGGCGCCGGTTACCGCAGTCTTGACCGCGTCGGTAAGCGCTTCCGCCCCCTCGATGCCTTCGATATCCGGGCCCTGCGCGGCAAGGACCTGTTCGGCAAGGGCGTCGAGCACGGCCTGGTCATAGCTGGGATTCGTGTCGCTGGCGACTTTCTCAGACTCCTCCAGGGCGCCGGTTACCGCAGTCTTGACCGCGTCGGTGAGCGCTTCCGCCCCCTCAACGCCTTCGATATCCGGGCCTTGTGCGGACAGGACCTGTTTGGCAAGGGCGTCGAGCACATCCTGGTCAAAGTTGGGATTCGACTCCTCGTCACTGTCCTCAGCCTTGACTTCGGTAATGACGACTTTGGTGATCTTGCCGTTTTCAATGGTCAACTCAAGCTTCACCGGAACGGTCAAGTCATCGTTCACCGGCACGTCAGCCGTGTTGGAAAAGCTGCCGTCAGCAAACTTGATTTGGGTAATGGCGACTTTGGTGATCTTGCCGTCTTCAATGGTCAAGTTAACCTTCACCGGCACCTTTGCCTTGCCGATGCAGCTGCCGTCAGCAAGCTTGGCCTCGGTAATGAGGGCTTCGGCAATCTCGCCGTTTTCAATGGTCAAATCAAGCTTCACCGGCACCTCAGTCGTGCTGGTGTAGCTGCCGTCAGCGAGCTTGACTTCTTCCTCCGCCGGATCGGGGTTCTCCGCGTCTTCCGCATCGTCTGCAAACGCAACGCTCGAAAACAGGAACACCATGGTCAGCATTGCAAGAAGAAGGATGAGAAATCTTTTCTTTTTCATATCATGTCTCCTTTGGTGTTGAAGTAGGGGTACTGTGTCTGGTCAATCCTGATCCGGGCAGGGCTCAGCCCTCTTCCAGCGTATAGGGCTTGATCTTGCGCACCACGTCCAGGATGGTGCCGTCCCGGGCCTCCAGCACGGCCACGACCTTGTCCTCCCACTGCAGATCGTCCGGCCGGCCCACCAGAGAGTAGGCCTTTTCCTTCAGCTCTTCCACGGGGACATGCTTGATGCCGGCCTTGTCCAGGCACTCGATCAGGTCGGGGCGCAGGGGGTTCACGGCGATGCCGTAGTCCGTGACCAGCACGTCCACACAGTCGCCAGGGGTGGTGACGGTGACCACATGCTCGCAGACCGTGGCCATGCGGCCGCGGATCAGCGGGGTGACGATGATGCAGCACTTGGCGCCGGCCGCCGTGTCGGGGTGGCCGCCGGGGGCGCCGCGGAGCACGCCGTCGGAGCCGGTGAGGACGTTGACGTTGAAGCCGGTGTCGATCTCAAGGGCGGCCAGCACCACGAAGTCCAGCTTGTTGACGAAGGCGCCCTTGTTGGCGGGGTTGGCGTACTGGGAGGCGGACATCTCAAAGTGATTGGGGGTCTGGTTGATGGAGTTCACCGCGTCCAGGTCGAAGTCCTGCACGTCGATGACCTTGCCCACCTTGCCCTTCTTCAGCAGCTCCACCATCGGGCCGCAGATGCCGCCGATGGCCCAGCCCATCTTGATGTTCCGCTCGTCCATGTATTTTTCCAGGAACAGGTTTGCCGCCAGGGAGGGGCCGCCCACGCCGGTCTGGAAGGAGAAGCCCTCCTTGAAATAGGGCGTGGCGGCGATGACCTTCGCCACATCCTCGGCCATCATCAGATCCCGGGGGTTCTGGCTGATGCGGGCGGCGGCGGAGGCGATCTTCTTGGGGTTGCCGATGGAGTCCACCACCACCACCGCGTCCACGTCGATGGCCTCGACGGAGGCGGGCATGTTGGGGAAGTCCACCAGGCAGTCGGTGACCACGACCACGTGGTCGGCATATTTCGCGTCGGTCATGGCGTAGCCCATGGAGCCGCAGTTGGACTTGCCGCCGATGCCGCGGCAGTTGCCTACGCAGTCGCTGGTGGGCGCGGCAATAAAGGCGATGTCGATGTGCACCTCTCCGCCCTCGATGGCCCGGGGACGGCCGCCGTGGCTGCGGATGATGGCGGGCGTTCTCAGCTTGCCGGCGGAGACCACCTCGCCCATGCGGCCGCGGATGCCGCTGGTCTGAATGCCGACGACCTTGCCCTGCTCGATATAATCAGCGATGGGGTCGTGGGCGTTGCCCAGGGAGGAGGCGGCGATGGTCAGCTCGTCCAGGCCCAGCTCCTCGATGGCGGCCTTCATGACCATGTTGACCACATAGTCGCCGTCCCGGAGGTGGTGGTGGAAGGAGAAGGTCATGCCGCTTTTGGCGCCGCACTGTTTCAGCGCGTCGGCCAGGGACTCCACGATCTTGCTCTCCTGGGGCTTTTCATAGCGGCGGGTGCGGGGGGAAGCCTTTTGGATGTACTTGCCATCCATGTAGTTTTTGCCCTGATAGACCTCCTTGCCGTCTTTCAGCAGGAAGTCCGGGATCTCTCTGCCAACTGCGTTTTTCATACCAGATCTCCCTCCCAGAGCCCGCAGGCGCGGGCCAGCTTCAAGGTCCTCTCGGCGCCGGGGATAAAGGCGATGTCGATCATCTTGCCGTCCACGGTGAAGACGCCCACGCCCGCAGCGCTCTGCTCGCGATAGGCGCGCACGATCTTCTCCGCCTGGCGGATCTCCTTCTCCGTGGGGGCGAAGACCTGATGGACGAAGCGGATCTGCTTGGGGTTGATGAGGCTCTTGCCGTCAAAGCCCATGGCCTTGTTCTGGCGCACCTCGGCCTCGAAGCCCTCCTGGTCGTCCAGATTGGTGAACACGGTGTCAAAGCACTGGATGCCGGCGGCCCGGGCGGCGATCAGCATCTGGCCGCGAGCGACCAGCATGTCCACGCCGTCCCGCTGGGGGGTGGTCTGCATGCACTTGCGGAAGTCGCCGCCGGAGATGGCCACGCCGAACATGCGGGGAGAGGCGGCGCAGATCTCATAGGCGTTGAGGATGCCCTTGGGGCTTTCCAGCGCGGCCATGAGCAGGGTGCGGCCCTTCTCCACGCCGAATTCCTCCTCGGCGGCCTCCACGGCCTTTTCCACGGTCAGCACGTCCTGGGCGCTCTCGCACTTGGCGATGCGGATGCCGTCGGCCCCGCCCGCCACACAGACGCGGATATCCTCCTGCCAGTGGGGGGTGTCCAGGCCGTTGATGCGCACGATGACCTCGGTTTCGCCGTAGTCGATGGTTTTCAGCGCGTGGTACAGGGAAAAGCGGGCGGCGTCCTTCTGGTTTTCGGCCACCGCGTCCTCCAGGTCCAGCATGATGCTGTCGCAGCCGTAAATGTAAGCGTCCTTGATGAGGCCCGGCTTCTGCGCGTTCATGAACATCATGGTTCGGCGAAGGCGGAAACGTTCGGGTTTCGGTCTCGGGATCATCTCACCACACCTCCCCAGGGAATGTTGGCGGCGGAAGCGTCGCAGCTGCGGAAGACCGCGCACTCCACGCGGGCCTTGATAGTGCAGTCCAGCGCGCCCTTGTCCACCACGGTGACCCGGGCGTTTTCCACACCCAGGCGCTCGAGGGTCTCCAGCACCGTCGCCTTGATCTGGCGGCCGTACTGGTTCATGACGCTGCTCTCCAGGTACAGCTCGATCCCGTCCTCGGCGGGCTCGACCGCTACCTGGGCGTCACTGGATTCCAGGGTCCCGGCGATAGCCGGCTTTTTGATCTCCAATCGGCACTCCTCCTTTTGATTTTGATTCAGCAGATAATCTCCCAGTAATACTATACCATGATTCTCTTTCCAAGGCAAACGCTTTTTTCAGGTTTTCCGCAAAATGCTATTATAAGCTTTTCCGCTGCCGGGTCACACGCGCCGGGTCGTTTCGGATTTTGCCTCTCTCCGGTCCCGCGCATTGCTCAATTCCCGTTTTTTCGGCAAAGCACCCGCGCCCCGGGGCGATCGCATCAATCCCCCCCGGGCGTGGGAAGCGCTGTATGCTCCGCCTTTCAAACGGCGCGCAGCGCAAGTTCACTCTCCGCATGAAAAAAGCGTCTTTTGTCTCCCGACAAAAGACGCTTTTTTCATGGCTTAGTCCGCCCAAAAAGGACAAAGCCATGGAAAGGCGTGCAGATCGCCTCTTTCCTTCTCCCGCGCATGAGGGGGAAAAGGGTCTGCTACCGTGCGGCATCCGCGCTGACGCCGGCTTTTCCCCCGCAAAGCTCCACCCTCGCGCAATCGTTAAAGCTCGCAAAGCGGCGGAGTGTCTGGTCAAATGCGAGCTGCAGCTTTTTGGTCTGCCGGACGCCGGGCTCAAGCCAAATGTTTTTAACGCGGAGCGTGTCCTCCTTCCGATCGGCCACCGCCTCGATCCGTCCGATGAAGTCGCTGCCCCAAAGGACAGGCAGCGTATAATAGCCGTATTTCCGCTTGCCGGCGGGCGTGTAGATCTCCCATGAATAGCGGAAATCCCAGAGCGCGGCAAGCATCGTTTTATCCCAAAGCAGCGGGTCAAGAGGCGCCAGGAACTCCATACGCGCTTTATGATCTGTCGTTCCCGCAAGGACCGCCCGCATCAGCGCTTCGTCCTCCGCGCGATAATAAAACACCGGTTTGATCCCCTCGACCCGTGCGGACAGTATCGCGCCGCGGGCTTCCAGCGTAGATAATACAGACTTACGCTGGTCTGCTTTTAATTCGAACCCCAAAAAGGCGGGCGAATTTTTGTCCCAGAGCAGTCCGACCGCTCCGATCCGCCGAAGAACGCGCCAGCACAGCAGCTCCCCGTTATCCGCGCAGGGAAAATCCGCTGTCAGCAGCGAGGCCTCCAGATGGCGCTCGGCCAGATCATAGAACTTCCGGGAGCCGTTCTTATGGTGGATCACAAGTGTTCCGTCGGTATACAGCTGTTCCAGGACCGACCGGGCAGCCTTGGAATCCTTATGCCAATGCCCGCTCCAATGCATCGAGGAATGCCAGAAGATCTCACCGCCGATCGGGAGCGTATCGCTGGAAACCGGGCCGTTTGCCCGAATATAAGCCAACGCTTCCCGTTCCAGCTCCGCAAGACCGGGAAAACCGGCGCCGAGCTTCCGGCTGCGTTCCCGATAAGGGAAAAAATACGGCCAGTCCTCCGCAGGCCAGATCGAGAGTTCCTTGTCCGCATAGTCCACCAGCAGCCGGTCCTTGTACAAAAGCTCCGCCAGCATGGGCTTTCGAAATCCCTTTACTCTCGATTGGAGTGTGAGTTCCGCATTCTTTCCGCAGACGTCCACCGGGTCGTACTGAATACATCCCGCTTGCCGAACATAGGCATAAGCGCCGTCCTTGCCGGAAAAACGATAATTGCCAAGCAATCCCTGTTTTGCCAGAATAAACATTCGTGCCTGTGTTTTTGTCAGCACGGTCATCTGTTTTCCCTCCGAAGATCAAGATCGGTTGTGCTGAATATAGCATATTGTTTTGAAAACGGCAAGAAAGCTCTTTTGCCGGGTAGACAAAAGAGCTTTCTTTGATGGCTTAGTGCTCCTATTTTGATAGAATGAGAAATCCTTGGTGCATCACGAAGTAAAGCGTGGTGCATTTTTCATTTTTCGTGGTGCATTTCAGAAAAAACGTGGTGCATTTTCGGCAGAGCCTGGTGCATTTGGGGTTTCGTGGTGCATTTTTGCAAGTCTTTATGCATATTGCGGTCCGATTATTTCTAATCCAGCTGTATGGGGGGTTCTAAAAAGGAGACCACCCTAAAAACTGTCGCCAGAAAAATGATAATACATTGACTCAACAGATCCCCAGTGGGGCAGCCTCTCACTCGCAGAAAAGAACCACCAACTTTTTCTGAAGCAGAAGTCGATGCTGGCGATGTTCCTGGAGCGCGGCGCCATCACCCGGGCACAGCACGACAAAAGCCTGCATGACCTGAGAGAAAAGATGGGCGAAACAGACTAGGCAACAATAATCCCAAACTTCCATGAACACAAAAAGGCTCCCTCCGTTTTTTCGGAAGGAGCCTTGTGCTATCCGTATTTAGTGGATGCGCGATGATCACCGGAGGCAAGGGACGCACTTTGCCTGCCGGGGATCAAAATCGGTTGCTCGTCAAATCCTGGCTGACGATTGTTGCCCGCTCAACGTCCGGCTACCAAGCCGCCGGCGGCTCGCAAGTAAATTGGTCATGCTCTGCGGGTTAAGGTGCCGATCACACCGATAGGATGCCGCCCATCTCCAGTGACGCGGATTCTACGCCTGTTTCCGGGATTTGTCAATTAACAAACTGTGAATTCTAAAAACCGGTGCCGGGGTGCCCGAGAACGACCTTAAATTCTCTTAAGTCTCTTGCGCTTTCTCTGCCCAAAGGCTATAATCGCTTACGCAACAAGCATTTGGAGGAAAATATGAAAAAGAAACTGTTTACATTACTCATTATGACAGCGATTGTCCTTTCTTTGACTGCCTGCGGTCAGGCGCCTGCCTCCACACCCGCGGAGACGGCTGCTAACGACGCTCCCCAGGCAGAAGACGGGCAGAACCCCGTCATGAATGTCATCGGTATCTACCACGCTGACGAATCGGAAAGCATAGAAGCCCTGGTCGAGGCCGAGGGCGCGGAGAACGCGAAGATCACCGTCACCTACGCCGGCAGTCCCTGGTTCCGCAACGTTACGGTCATGAGCGGGCGTTTCGATACTGAGACGTTCACGGTGGAGTTTGAAAATGCAACCCTCACCGAGTACACCTACAACAGCGATGGCAGCGTTGGCACCGAGACTGTGAGTTACACGGACGGGAAGGGCCGCGCGGTCTTCCATCCCGAGAACAACAGGCTGACCATCACCGAGGAATATGAATCCGGCCCAATCGTGACGGCTTACAGCTGGGGACCCGCTTCCAACATGATGACTGTCACCGACCCGCAGCACTATGCCGGTGTCACCGCCATGGACAAGTACCAGGTCGAGGGCGTGGTCGGCTTTAACGTGCGCACCTGGTATCTGAGTGAAAACTGGTACGCCATGGCCGACATGATCCGTTATCCCATCACTATCAACGGGACGGAGCTTGCGGATTCCGTTGCTTTCATCGACTACATGCAGGACAAAACCATCAGCGACAGCGATCGGCAGGCCATGATGGATGAGAATTTCCTGGACATGTTCGTCAACGGGCAGGGGATCTGCATGGGCAGCGGTCAGGTATGGCTAAACGACCCCAACTACATGACGGATAATGAGCCCAGGCTGGAGATCATCGCCATCAGCGGCATTGTGAGCGAAACGCCCGACGAAGGGACTGAGATCGCAAGGCAGGACGGCGAGCGCTTTGAGGCGGTCATCATCCTGGAAGGCATGGAGGAGACCGTCCGGTACGAGCATATCGTCAACACCGCGCTGGGCTTCGAGATGGACTACGACTATGAGAACTTCGTGCGACAGAGCGACGCGGAGCGGGAACGCTTCATTTCCGACTGGGACGATCCTGCCAATCCCGAGAACTATCTGGAGCTGACCCACAGCACAGACGATGCCGAGACCACCGCTGCGGCAATCATCGAGGAGCTTTCCCGGGACTATGACATTACGCGGGAGACTCGCGAGCTGGACAAAGTCGGACCGTGCATCTGGTTTGAAGCGTCCGTGATCAAGGGCACCAACAACATGGCAGATCAACTGCAGTGGGTCTACATCATTCCCACACCCGACGGTTGCATCGTTGCCCGGGCTCATTCCTTCGTCGTGGAGTCTGAGGGCTTCGGACATCGCTTCGCCTATATGCTGAACACCCTCGCGGTCCTTGCTTGACGTAACTGCCCAATATTCCAACGAACTACCCAATAATCCAACGAACTACCCAATAATCCAACGAACCTGGCTATATTCCAATGAACCTACCCAATATTCCAACGAACCCAAAAACTGGCAGGAACCCATAAAAACCACATAAAAGAAAAAAAGGCCGGTCCCGGGGAGATCCGAGATCGGCCTTAAACTCTGAAAAGCCCAGTAATACTGGGGTTTTTGGCAAAAAGAAAAGTACCCTGATTCTATTAAAATCAGAGTACTTTTATGGATTTGTTTCACTGTTTTGATAGAATTTCGCGGTAGGGGGTGCACCGCCTGTTCAGGGGGGTGCATTTCAATTTAAGGGGGTGCAAAGTGAACAATATAGAAAAGGATAATTAATCGAATAACAGTATTGCCATTTTGATGCAGTTTGTGTATTCTATACATAGATGTGCAAATACGTAAATAAGGAAAAACATAATTGGGGGTATATGTATGAGGGCAAATAACGAAATAGACTCGAAAGAACAACGTGTTGCCATGAATATTGCTCTTTCACCTGACGACAAAAGGTTTCTCAAAGTCTATGCTGCAGAGCATGATACAACGGTTGCTGCTGTGATCGCCGAGTGGATAAAGAAACTTCGGGAGGAGGGTAAGCAGTAATGGCAAAGAAAGAAGTAAAAACCGACCTGTGGGTTGCGTCACAACTCCAAGAGTGTAAGATACCATTCAGCGCTCAAGGCAGTGATCTATTGAACGGAATACTAAGAGTAGTGATTAATAGACAAAATAGAATTGAAAAAGGAGCCTCAAAGCTGTATTATATGGACAGTACTGAATGGTAGGTGAATGCACTATGGCAGAAGAAGCAAAGCTATGGGGAATCCACACACAGGATGATAATCTATTCCTTCATGGAAATGTAATTGCCGTCGGTTGGAAAGAGATGGGGGATCTGTCGGCTATCTCTCCAGACAGGGAGTCTTTTCGAGAGAAGTATGCCATAGCATACCCTGATGCCAAGAAAGGCAGTATTGCCACAAGTTCTGGCATGCTCTATCGTTTTATACATGAGATGCAAATTGGTGACTATGTGGTATTTCCATCGAAATCAGACAGAATGGTCAATATCGGCGTAATCGAAGGTGATTATCAGTATGAGCCAAATGCTGCTGAATACAAACAGCAACGGCGGGTGAAGTGGATAAAGCATCTCCCGCGTACGTCGTTCTCTCAGGGAGCTCTGTATGAAATAGGGTCATTCATGTCTCTTTTCACTGTAAAAAACTATGCAGATGAGTTCCTTGCTTCCCTTGATAAGGGCTTTAAAAAGAATCTTCCTGAGGAAGACGAAAGTGTTGGAGCTACTGCAGAAGAAATCATAGAAAGTACAAAGGATTTCATTCTCAAAGAAATCAGCCGTCAGCTCAAGGGCTATGATCTCGAAGAGTTTGTGGCGGATCTTCTGCGAGCGATGGGATACAGGACGACGGTGTCTCCTCATGGCGGTGATAGCGGAATTGACATCACTGCATATAAGGATGAACTTCCGCCTCGGATTCTCGTTCAAGTTAAGAGTCAGGATGGGGATATTAAGGAAACGACCATTCAGTCGCTCAAAGGTGCGATGCGCGAGGGTGACTATGGCCTATTTGTTACGCTATCCAATTATACGAAAAATGCGAAGAAGTACCTTGAAAACACTCCGATCATCCGAGGAATCAACGGAACAGAGTTGGTTGAGCTCGTGCTGAAGTATTATGACCAGCTTGGCGAGAAGTATCGGAAAATGATTCCGTTAAAGAAGGTATACATTCCCGTAACGCTTGAAACGGACTCAAATTGAACGATTCCCCCTCTGTGAGAACGATACCCCTCAAATTGAACGATACCCCTCTGTGAGAACGATTTGTCTTGGAGGGGAAGGACAACAAGTTTACATAACAGCAAAGCGCCGCTGCGGAAAGGGCTCCGTGGCGGCGTTGCTTTTAGGAAATTATAATAAAAATGTTCTGAAATAACCGGATTTCGGCGTTCTCAGAACATTTTCAGGCAAAAGAAAAAGGCAGGTAATTCTATCAAAATTACCTACCTTTTATGGCGGAGGGTTAGGGATTTGAACCCTAGCACCGGAGTTACCGGCCTACGAGATTTCGAGTCACGCCTCTTCGACCACTTGAGTAACCCTCCAATTGCTGTAATAGTATAACCGATGGCCGGGTAAAATGCAAGGGCAAGTATTTTTGAAATTACATATATAAATTGTTTGTAAACTTATATATAACTATTGACAAAAGTTTTGCTCGGGTGTATGATACAGCCATGAGAGAAGGGGAAAGCGGCCCGCAGGAAGGCGGGCGCAGCCCCCGGGAAAGGAGCTTTCCGATGAAAAAGACGCTATACAGCCTGATGCTCAACGACGAGGTGGTGCGGGAGATCGACGCAGCCGCCCACCGGATGGGCACCAACCGCTCCAGCCTCATCAACCAGATCCTGGCGGAGTACGTGGGCTACACCACGCCGGAGCGGCGCATCAACGACGTGCTGAGCACCATCCAGGCTCTGCTGAGCCCCAGCCGGGATCTGGTGCCCTTCTTCGCGCCCAACTCCTCCAGCATGTCCCTGAAAAGCTCGCTGGAGTACAAATACCGGCCCACGGTGAAATACGAGGTGGAGCTGTACCGGGGCGGGGACGAGTCCATCGGCGAGCTGTCGGTGCTGTTTCGCACCCAGTCCGCCCCCCTGCTGCAGGCCATGACGGAGTTCTTCCGCCTCTGGAAGCGGATCGAGGACGCCCATCTGGCGCCGAGCACCGGCGCGCGGATCGACTACGCCCTCTACGACGGCAAATTCCTGCGCTCCCTCGCGGTGCCGGAGCGGGACTGCAGCGCCGAGGAGCTGGCCGGGGCCCTGTCCGAGTACATCCAGCTCTTTGACCGGCTGATGAAGGGCTACCTCTCGGGCCGCTACGACGCCCATGAGGTGGAGGCCGCCTACTACGCCCACATGCTCCAGGCCAAGCTGCACATTTGATCCTTTCGGGCTCATGATCCGTCGCCGCAGGCGACACCATAATTATTCATTATTCATTATTCATTCGTACTGGGGGTGTTCCTATGAACGCTGAGAATTATACCCGCAAGTCTCTGGAGGCCATCCAGACCGCCCAGGCCATGGCCCAGGAGAATCACAACAATTATCTGACGCCGGAGCATCTGCTCTACGCCCTGGTGGATCAGGACGGGGGGCTGATCCCCTCCCTGCTGGGCAAGATGGGCGTGGACGCCGACGCCCTGCTGGCCGAGCTGGACAGCGCCATCCGGCAGCTGCCCAAGGTGGGGAACGCCGACTCCGTCTACCTCTCCGCCGAGGCCAACCGGGTGCTGAACGCCGCCGAAAAGGCCGCCAAGTCCATGGGGGACGAGTACATCTCCGTGGAGCACCTGATGATCGGCATTTTCGCCGCGGCCACCCCGGCCATCAAGCGCATCTTCGCCGACCACGGCATCACCAAAAACGCCTTTACCGAGGAGCTGAGCAAGGTGAAGACCGCCCCGGTCACCGGGGACAATCCGGAGAGCACCTACGACGCCCTGACCAAATACGGCACCGACCTGGTGAAGCGGGCCCGGGAGAACGAGCTGGATCCGGTGATCGGCCGGGACAACGAGATCCGGAACGTGATCCGCATCCTCTCCCGCAAGACCAAGAACAACCCCGTCCTCATCGGCGAGCCCGGCGTGGGCAAGACCGCCATCGCCGAGGGCCTGGCCCAGCGGATCGTCCGGGGGGACGTGCCCGAGGGATTGAAGGACAAGACCATCTTCTCCCTGGACATGGGCGCCCTCATCGCCGGCGCCAAGTACCGGGGCGAATTTGAGGAGCGGCTCAAGGCCGTGCTGGAGGAGATCCGCAAGTCCGAGGGCAAGATCATCCTCTTCATCGACGAGCTGCACACCATCGTGGGCGCCGGCAAGACCGAGGGCAGCATGGACGCGGGCAACCTCCTCAAGCCCATGCTGGCCCGGGGCGAGCTGCACTGCATCGGCGCCACTACCCTGGACGAGTACCGCAAGTACATCGAGAAGGACGCGGCCCTGGAGCGGCGTTTCCAGCCGGTGCTGGTGGATGAGCCCACGGTGGAGGACACCATCTCCATCCTCCGTGGCCTGAAGGAGCGCTACGAGGTCTACCACGGCGTGCGCATCCACGACGCAGCCCTGGTGGCCGCCGCCACCCTCTCCCACCGCTATATCACCGACCGCTTCCTGCCGGACAAGGCCATCGACCTGGTGGACGAGGCCTGCGCCAAGATCCGCACGGAGATCGACTCCATGCCCGCGGAGCTGGACGACATCCGCCGGAAGATCATGCAGATGGAGATCGAGGAGATGGCCCTGAAGAAGGAGGAGGATCCGCTGAGCCGGGAGCGCCTTTCCAAGCTGCGCCAGGAGCTGGCCGAGCAGAAGGACAGCTTCAACGCCATGAAATCCCGCTGGGAGGCGGAGAAGAACAGCGTGGACGAGGTCAAGCGCCTCAAGGGCGAGATCGAAAAGCTCCACGGCGAGATCGAAAACGCCCAGCTCCGCTATGAGTACGAGAAGGCCGCCAAGCTCAAGTATTCCGACCTGCCCGAGCTGGAACGTCAGCTCCGGGAGGCGGAGAAGAACAGCGAGAACCGGAAGAACAGCGGCCTGGTGCACGACACCGTCACCGAGGAGGAGATCAGCGAGATCGTGGCCAAGTGGACGGGCATCCCCGTGTCCCGGCTGATGGAGGGCGAGCGGGAGAAGATCCTGCACCTGGACGAGCAGCTCCACAAGCGCCTGGTGGGCCAGGACGAGGCGGTGCAGAAGGTCACCGAGGCCATCCTGCGCTCCCGGGCGGGCATCGCCGATCCCAACCGGCCCATCGGCTCCTTCCTGTTCCTTGGCCCCACCGGCGTGGGCAAGACGGAGCTGGCCAAGGCCCTGGCCGAATGCCTGTTTGACGACGAGCACAACATCGTGCGCATCGACATGACCGAGTACATGGAGAAGTTCTCCGTCTCCCGGCTCATCGGCGCGCCTCCGGGATACGTGGGCTACGACGAGGGCGGCCAGCTCACCGAGGCCGTGCGGCGCAAGCCGTACAGCGTGGTGCTTTTCGACGAGATCGAGAAGGCCCACCCGGACGTGTTCAACATCCTGCTGCAGATCCTGGACGACGGGCGCATCACCGATTCCCAGGGCCGCACCGTGGACTTCAAGAACACCATCATCATCCTGACCTCCAACCTGGGCAGCCCCTATCTGCTGGAGGGCATCGGCCCCGACGGCAGCATCACCCCGGAGGCGCAGGAGGCCGTGATGGCGGAGCTGCGGCGGGCCTTCCGGCCGGAATTTTTGAACCGGCTGGACGAGACCATCCTGTTCCGCCCGCTGACCAGGGAAAACCTGACCGGCATCATCGACCTCTTGGTAGAGGGCCTGCGCAAGCGCCTGGCCGAGCAGAACCTGAAGCTGGAGCTGACGGACGCCGCCAAGAGTCTGATCATCCAGCGGGGCTACGATCCCCTCTACGGCGCCCGGCCCCTGCGGCGGGTGCTGCAGAGCAGCGTGGAGACCCTGATCGCCCGGACCATCCTGCGGGGCGACCTGAGCCCCGGAGCCACCATCACCGTGGACGCGGCGGACGGGGAGCTGGTCTGCCGCTGAGCGCGGGGGATAGGTTTTAGGTTTTAGGATTCGGATCGCGCAGAAGGGCGCGTTGCAAAATGCGTCTGTCATTGCGAGACCAGTTCGCAAACTGGTCGTGGCAATCCGCTTTCTCCAAAAATGCCTATATTTCAAGGCTTTTAGAGAATACGGATCGCCACACCGCAGCGCCGACCATTGGTCGGCGAACCATGGTCGGCCGAGCAATGCTCGGCCCTACGGTTCGCAATGACATGAAACCTACTTTGTCTACAACTTAAGGCAGGGAGCAAGACGCTCCCTGCCTTTTGTCTGCGTTGGCTGCTTTTTCGCTTCAGCCGCCGAGCTTCTGCATGGCCTGATCCACGGTTTTCCTGGCGGAATCCATGGCTTTCTGCATCCCCGTCTTTTTCGGCTTCATCAGCATCGTCACCGCTGTGCCCGCCGCGATCCCCAGGCCCATGCCCAGATAGAACTGTGCTTTCATCTCTTCGCTCCCTTTCACGAATCTGCTTGTATTATGTCCAAGAAAGTCATTGCTACAATCAGGAAAAGTATGGTATAATAAAATGAAATAATATGGAAGCGGAGCGTGTACGCGAGATGGCTGTTAAGATTCTTGCCGTGGGCGATATCTGCGGCGAGCCGGGGCTGGACTTCCTGAGCAAACGGCTGAAGGATTATCGAAAAGAAAACAACATCGACTTCGTGGTGGCCAACGGCGAAAACGCCAACGTGGTGGGCATCACGCCCCGGCAGGCGGATCTCATTTTCCGGGCGGGCGTGGACGTGATCACCCTGGGCAACCACACCTGGACCCGCACGGAGCTGCGCCCCTATCTGGACGAGCGGCGGAAGATCCTCCGCCCGGGCAACTACGGCCCCCAGTGCCCCGGCCGGGGCATCGACGCCTACCACACCTCCTTCGGGGACGTGTGCGTGCTGAATCTGATGGGCCGCTTCACGCTGGACACCAACACCGACAACCCCTTCGTCATTGCCGACGGCTACATGGCGGAGATCAAGGAGAAAATCATCCTGGTGGACTTCCACGCCGAGGGCACCAGCGAGAAGCGGGCCATGGGCTTCCTGCTGGACGGGAAGGCCAGCGCCGTCTGGGGCACCCACACCCATGTGCAGACCTCGGACGCCCAGGTGCTGCCCAAGGGCACCGGCTACATCACCGACCTGGGCATGACCGGGCCGGTCCATTCCGTCCTCGGCATCGACCCGGAACAAAGCATCGGCAAATTTATGGGCGACCCGCCCCGGCGCTACGACTCGGCCAAGGGCCCGGTAAAGCTGGAGGGCTGCCTGTTTACCATCGACCCGGAGACGGGCCGCTGTGAGAGAGCGGAGGCGATACGACTGACATGAGTACGATCAAACTTCTTCACGCGGCTGACCTGCATCTGGACTCCCCCTTCGAGGCGCTGCCCGCAGGGAAGGCTTCCATCCGCCGCAAGGAGCAGCGGGAGCTGTTGGACGCCCTGGCACAGCTTGCCGCCAAGGAGCAGGTGGATCTGGTGCTGCTCAGCGGCGACCTGCTGGACAGCTCCAGCCCCTATTTCGAGACCGGGGAAGAGCTGGTGCGGCGGCTGCGCAGCATCCCCGCGCCGGTGGTGATCGCCCCGGGCAATCACGACTGCTACACCGCCAGATCTCCCTACGCCAGGCTGCAGATGCCGGAGAACGTGTATATCTTCCGCGAAAACGCCATCCGCTGCCTGGAGCTGCCCAAGCTGCACGCGCGGGTCTACGGCGCCGCCTTTACCGAGGAGCGCAGCGGCCCTCTGCTGCGGGGCTTTTGCGCGGAGCGAACGGAGGGCGTGGTCAATCTCCTCTGCCTCCATGGGGATCTGGGCGTCAAGGACAGCCCCTACGATCCCATCACGGAGGAGGAGCTTGCCCAGAGCGGGCTGGACTATGCGGCGCTTGGCCACGTCCATAAGGCCAGCGGGCTGCGGAAGGCCGGGAACACCTGGTATTCCTGGCCCGGCTGCCCGGAGGGCCGGGGCTTCGACGAGACCGGCGAGAAGACCGTCAACCTGGTGGAGCTGGAAAACGGCCAGTGCCGGCTGCGGCAGGTCTCCATCGCCGGGCGGCGCTATGAGACGCTGCGGGTGGACGTCACGGGCACCGATCCCCTGCTGGCCATCCACAGCGCCCTGCCGGACGACACCGTCTGCGACGTCTATCGGCTGATCCTCACCGGGGAGACCGATACCGCGCCGGATCTGAAGCGCCTCTATGCCAACCTCTCGGAGCTCTTTTTCGAGCTGCAGCTCCGGGACGAGACCCGACTGCGCCAGGGGATCTGGGACTGCGTGGGCGAGGATACGCTCCGCGGGCTCTTTCTGGGCCGGCTGAAGGCGCGCTATGACGCAGCCGGAGACGAGCTGGAGCGGCGAAAGCTGGAGCAGGCCGCCCGCTGGGGGCTGGCCGCCCTGGACAACGCGGAGGAGGTGGTACAGCATGAAGATCAATAAGCTGACCGCGTCCTTCGGGATGCTGCAGAACGAGAGCCTCCGCTTCCATGAGGGGCTGAACATCATCTACGCCCCCAACGAGAGCGGTAAATCCACCTGGTGCGCCTTCATCCGGGCCATGCTCTACGGCGTGGACAGCGCGGAGCGGGTGCGCAGCGGCTATCTGCCGGATAAGCTCAAGTACGTCCCCTGGTCCGGCGCGCCCATGGAAGGCACCATGGAGCTCACCGCCGACCGCTGCGATATCACCCTGACCCGCAGCACCCGGGCCAAAAACGCCCCCATGCGGGAATTCTCCGCCACCTATACCGGCACCAACATCCCGGTGGAAAACATGAACGGCTCCAACGCCGGCGAGCTGCTCACCGGCGTCAGCAAGGAGGTCTTCCGCCGCAGCGCCTTCATCGCCCAGGGAAATGTGGGCGTCACCGGCAGCCCCGAGCTGGAAAAACGCATCCAGTCCATCGTCTCCTCCGGTGAGGAGCAGACCTCCTACAGCGAGGCCGACGAGCGCCTGCGGGCCTGGCAGCGGAAGCGCCGCTGGAACCGGCGGGGCTTCCTGCCGGAGCTGGAGGGCAAGATGGACGAGGCCCAGCTGCTCCTGAACGACATGGGAAGCTCGGTGGAGCGGCTGGAGGAGATGGAAAACGAGCTCCAGGAATCCCGCAGACGCACCGCCGACCTGGAAAAGGCCGTGATCTCCGCCCGCAAGCGCCAGCGGCGGGAAGCGCTGGATCGGCTGAATCAGAGCCGCAGCGCCCTGCGCGCCAGCAGCGAAGCCCATGACGACGCCATCGACGCCCTCTCCCAGCGCCGCCGGGAGCTGCGGGACAGTCCCTTTGGCGACCGAAAGCTGGAGGATCTGGAGCGGGACGCAGAATCCGATCTGGCGGAGCTTCAGCAGACGCACATCCCCCAGGCGGGCGCCCGCCGTCTGCTTCCCGCGCTGCTCTTTTTCCTGCTGGCCATCGTCGCCGCCGCCTTTTATTCCACTACCGAGTCCATCGTCCTGATCCTGCTGGCCGCAGTGCTGTGCGTCGTGTCGGTGGTGCTGATGATGGGCTACACCAAGCTGCGCCGACAGACCGTGGAGCTTCTGCAAAGGCGCCGGAACATTCTGAAAAAATACGGGGCCGTCAACGAGGCTGAAATCGGCGCCGCGCTGGAGCGGGCCCGCGCGCTGAACGAGGCCGTCGCCGCCGCGGAGCGGCAGGAGCTGGAAGCCCGCCAGCGCTTTGAATCCGCCAATCAGAAGCAGGCCGCCCTGGAGGAATACGCGATCCAGGAGCTGGACTTTGCGGCGGGCAATTCCGAGGCCGTCCGTCTCAGCAGGGAGCTCAGCGCCGCCCGCGTCCGGGAGGAGCAGCTCTCCGCCCAGATCGCCACGCTGCGCGGCCGTCTCTCCGCCATCGGAGATCCCCTGATCCTGTCCAGCTCCCTGAGCTGTATGCAGGAGGAGCACGAGCAGATCCAGTCCGAGTACGACGCCATCGGTATTGCCCTGGAGGCCCTGCGGGACGCCGATCGGGAGATCCAGACCCGCTTCTCGCCGGAGCTGGGCCGGGTGGCCGCTCAGTATATGTCCGCCGTCACCGGCGGGCGCTATGAGGATGTGCTCATCAACCGGGACTTCTCCGCCCGCACCCGTACCAAGGGCGACGCGGTGGCCCGGGACGCCGAGTACCTCAGCGCCGGCACCCTGGATCTGATGTATCTGGCGGTGCGTCTGGCCGTGTGCGAGCTGGCCCTCCCCGACGGCGAGCCCTGCCCGCTGATCCTGGACGACGCGCTGGTGAATCTGGACGAGACCCGCTTCCAGCAGGCCATCGAGCTGCTCAAGCAGATCGCCCGGGATCGGCAGGTCATCCTCTTCACCTGCCGGCAGGAGTAGCGTGATCTTCCCGTTTTCAAAAAGCCGTGTGCTCGAATGAGCGCACGGCTTTTTGCCGCTTTCGTGGCCGGTGAAATGCACCTTGCATAGAATGGCCCGGGGAGGAGAGCCATATGAGCGAAAACGACTACTATTCCACTAAAATGATCAACGGCCGCGGCGACTGTGGCTGCTGCGGCTGTGTGGGGCCCGCCGGGCCGATGGGGCCCCAGGGACCGATGGGGCCCCAGGGGCCGATCGGGCCCCAGGGACCCATCGGAGAAGCCGGCACGCAAGGGCCGCTGGGGCCCGCCGGGCCTACGGGGCCGCAGGGGCCACAGGGGCCGCAGGGGCCCGCAGGAAGCCCCGCCACCAGCCAGAACGCCATGCGCTATCAGACGGGCGAGCAAACCGCAGCGCCTGGCGCAGCGCTCCTTCTGGAGACCAGCCAGATCCGTTCCGCCGGGGAGATCCGGGCCGAGGGCAGCCAGGGTCTCAGTCTCGGCCCCGGAGAGTATCTGCTCAGCTTCACGGCAGACGCGGAGCTTGCGGACGCCGGGACCTTGGGGGCGGTTCTTGCCCTGAACGGCGCGCCGCTGCCCTATACCGCCTGCGCCATTCCCACAGAGCTGGGCGGTAAGGTGCGCGTCAAGTTGGAGACGGTGCTTGCGCTGAGCGCAACGGGCGTCGTCACCGCGGTCAATCACACCGAAAACGAGCTGCTGTTCCGCAATCCTGTATTGGTAGCGGTAAAGTTGGCATAAACCGCAAAAGAGCTCCCCTCCGAACGGAGGGGAGCTTTGATGCTGATCGGTCTGATCTCAGCCGGTGACGATGCGGCGGGCCTCAAAGCCGCGATCCGCGTAGTAGCCGGAGAGCTCGGAGACAATGACGCCGGTGCGGGAGTTGGCCGCGTGGACAAACTTGTTGCCGCCGATGTAAATGCCCGCATGGCCGATGTAGCTGCCGCTGGAGTAGAAGCAGAGCACATCGCCGGGCTGCAGCTCGCTGGGATCCACGTGGACGCCGTTGCGGGCCTGATCCGCGGCCACCCGGTTCATGCTGTAGCCGAACTGGCCGTACACGTAGTACACCAGGCCGGAGCAGTCAAAACCGGTGGAGGGATCCATGCCGCCCCAGGTGTAGGGATAGCCCACAAACTGCAGCGCGTAGTCCGCGATCTGCTGGCCCTTTACCGGGTCGCCGGGCGTGGGCTCCTTCGGGGGTTCCGGCTTGTTGTATTCGCCGCGGGCCACGTACTGACTGTAGACGTAGCCGCTTCTGCCCTCGTAGATGATCGCCGTCCAGTCGCCGGATACGCCGGTGATGGCGACCTCATTGCCATAGAAGAACTCGCCCAGGATCTCGGCAGACATGGACGGGCCGGCGCGGAAGCGCACATTGTTGCCGGTGATGTAGCCGGGCTCGGACTCACTCGGTTCGGGCGTCACGGGATCTTCCGGCTCCTCGGGCTCCTCCGGATCCTCCGACGGAGCAGGTGTGGTCGCGGCGGGCTTTTCCTTCACATACAGGCTGAAGACGAAGCCGTCCTTCCCGTCAATGACGCAGGCCGTCCAGTCGCCGGACACGCCGGTGATGGTCAATTCCTTGCCCTTGTTATAGGTGCCGTAGATGCTGTAATTGGTACCGGGGCCGGAGCGGAAACGCACATAATCGCCGTTGATATAGCCTTGCTTCTGCTCCGTCTCATTCCCCGAGGGGGTCGGCTCTTCCGGCTCCTCCGGCTCCTCAACTACCTCCACCGGGGGCGTCTCGGTAGGCGCCGGCTCCTGAGGAGGCTCGGTGGGTTCCGGCTCCTGAGGGGGCTCGGTGGGTTCCGGCTCCTGAGGGGGCTCGGTAGGCGTGGGCTCCTGGGGAGGCTCGGTGGGTTCCGGCTCCTGAGGGGGCTCGGTAGGCGTGGGCTCCTGGGGAGGCTCGGTGGGGGTGGGCTCATCCGGCTCGTCCTCGCCGATCACGATGACGATATCCTCATCGCCGGGATCCTCCTCGGCAGGCTCCGGATCCGACGTATAGGCCGGCTCGCCCCGGGTCACATACTGGCTGAAGACATAGCCAGCCTGCCCGTCGATCACGCAGGCGGTCCAGTCGCCGGAGGCCCCGGTGATGGTCAGGGCCTTGCCCTTGTTGTACTCGCCCAGGATGGTGGAGCTGGAAGAGGGGCCGGAGCGGAAACGCACATACATGGCGTTGATGTAGCCCTTGACGCCCTGAACATCCGTCGGAGCCGGGGCTTCGGCGATCTTCAGATAGCGAGAGGACATGTAGCCGGTGACGCCGTCATAGCTGATGGCGTACCAGTCGGGATTGGACCGGTCGGTCACGGTGACCTGGGCGCCCTTGGGCAGACAGTCGATCACGGGGTAGTTCATCCCGGGACCGGAACGAACGTTTACATCACTGCCGGTGACGGTGGCTTCTTCCGCAAAAGCCACCGGCATGCCCAGCATGACGCAGATCAGCAGCCCGGCAATCAGGGTCCGAAAGAACTTCTTTCGCATGAAACAGATCCTTCTTTCTTTGTTCGGGACGGAAGGCACGTCGCCCTCCCTTTCCCGCGGAGGCTGTTCGGAAGCTCCGGAAACGCCGGGTCAGGCGTTTCCAACCACAAGGCTTTATCGGGAGGCCAGTGCGCGTTCAAGCCACACGGCGGCAACATCAATGGCGGAGTAAAGACTCTCCTTCTCGCTCTTCTTCACGATCTTATCCCGCGTCTTCATGCTGGGATCGGTGAGCATCAGCTGGACGGAGACCTTGGTGGCCACGTCCAGATCCTTGACCTTCTTGGTGGCGAGAATCTGCATCTGGATGATGTAGGGGTCTGCAAAGCTGCCGTAATAAATGATGTTGTCCTTCCTTTGGAGGGGATGTCCCTTATACTCCAATACCTTTGCCAAGAATAGCACCTCCAGTAATGTAATCAAAATGTAACACAATGAGCCCATTTTGTCAACTCCGAAAAGGGAGAAAACGGGGGCCAAGTGGGGGATGCCCCCCACTTTTTTCGTTAAATCTTTGTAAAATCTCCGGTTTTTCCAGAAAAATGCACCTGTTTGGGGTCAGCCGACGACGATTCCGCCGCCGCTGTCGTCGCCGCCGTCGTCGTCGCCGTGGTCGACCCAGCCTCCGCCATCATCGTCCTCGACCACGATGGCATCGCCCGGATCCTCATCCGACTCGTCCAGGCCGAAGACGCCGGTGTTCTCGCCCAGGTAGGGCCAGGTAAAGTCCTTCCAGGGGTAACCCTCCAGCACCTTGCTCATCACCTTGCGCCAGAGCTGGGCGGCCGGGTTGCCGCCGATGCTGATGGACTCGGGGATGTCATAGCCCGTCCAGACCACCGCCACGCAGTAGGGCGTCACGCCGGCAAACCAGCGATCCTTGGCGTCGCCGGAGGTGCCGGTCTTGCCGCCCACGGGCACCGTCCACAAACGAGCCTCGCCGGCGATGCCTTCCTCCACATTTTTGCGGAGCATATAGGTCATGGTGTAAGCCGCGTTGGGCTGGAAGGCCTGAATGGTCCTGGGGGAATTATCCAGCACGGGATGGCCCTTGGCGTCGGTAACCTTGGAATAGGTGCGGCTGTACGTGAACACGCCGTCGTTGACGAAGGCGCAGTAGGCCTGGCACATTTCCCGTACGGAGATGCCGTAGGTGAGCTGCCCCAGGGCCATGGGCGCGTAGGAGATATCATCCGGCACCAGGCTGGTGACGCCCAGGCGCTCGGTAAGGTAGTCGTAGGAGGTCTGGGGCCCCCCGGGCAGGATGTCCACGATCTGGGCCGCCACGGTGTTCAGCGACCACATCATGCCCTGCTCGATGGTGATGACGCCGTAGTTCTGATAGCTGTCGTTGTGGGGATACCAGCCGGTTCCCCGCAGCCGAATGCCCGGCGAGTCGTTGACATAGGTGGCCGGGGTGATGAGCCCCAGATCCACCGCCGGGCCATAAGAGGCGATGGGCTTGATGGAGGAGCCCGGGGAGCGGGTAGCGCCGCCGTAGTCGAAGCCGTTGACCGACTTGGGGACCGCCCGGTTCAGGGGGAAATTGCGGGTTTTGAAGCCCACGCCGCCGCAGAGGGCCAGGATCCGTCCGTCATAGGGGTTCATGATCACGATGGCGCTCTGGAACTGCTGATCGGTGCGGTTGCCAGGGCGGGGGATCTGGGTCAGATCCGTATAGATGGAGTCCACAATGCTCTGGATCCGCATATCGATGCAGCTATAGATCTGATAGCCGCCGTTGTAAAGCAGAAGGGTCGCGGCCTCCCGGCCGATGCCCTTGGCGTCCATCAGGTCGTGGATCACATCGTTGATGACCACTTCCTCGTAATAGGTGTAAATGACCTGATTGACATTCTCCTCGGGGCTGTGGGCGAAGACCAGCTCCTCGGCCACGGCGGCCTTGTAGGTCTCGTAGTCGATCATTTCCTGCTCGTACATCTCGCGCAGAATGGTCTCCTGCCGCCACTTGTTGTTGCTGGCGTTGTAGAAGGGGTCGTAATAGGTGGGCTTGTTGGTGATGCCCACGATGGCCGCGCACTCCGCCAGATCCAGCTCCGATACGTCCTTGCCGAAGTAGGTCTGGGCCGCGGCCTGCACGCCGTAGCATCCCTCGCCGAAGTAGACGGCGTTGAGATACCACTCCATGATCTCATTCTTCTCGTACTTCTTTTCCAGCTCCAGGGCGCCGAAGATTTCCGTCAGCTTTCGCTGCACCGTGACCTCGTCGTTGCCGGTCAGGTTTTTGATGAGCTGCTGGGTGATGGTGGAGCCGCCGTATCCGGTCTCCATCTGGGCGAACATCTTGATGAAGGCCGTGGAGGTGCGGAACCAGTCCACGCCCTTGTGCTCATAAAAGCGCTTGTCCTCGATGGCCACCAGGGCCTTCTCCATTTCGGGCGGGATGTTCTCATAGTCCACCCAGATGCGCTTGTAGCGGCCCACCAGGGTCACCATTTCCTGCCATTCGCCGTTCTCGTTCTGATACCAGATGGTGCTGGATTCGCTGAGCTGGAAGTCCTCCAGGGAGATATCCATGTTCGGGGCAAGATTGTTTTTCACATAGTAGGCAAAAATACAGGCGAAAAGCATCCCGGCCACCAGCAGCACCAGCAGCACCGTGCCCACGACCTTCAACACCGAGATGACGATGGACGAGGCGGCGTCCAGGGTGAAGTCAACCGTCTTGGACACCACGCGGGCCGCGCGAAGCAGCCCTCCCCCTTCTTTTGGACTTTTTTTCATAGAGATCTCAGCACCTCCTCTCCGCCTCTGAAAAAAGGGCAGATTTCGGATTATCCCAATTCTGGGTCATTATACCACAGCTTGTCAAGGAAGGGTGTAGAAAATGTAAATATTCACAGAAATTAAGAATTACGCCCCCGTGTATATTTCCCCCGGATCCACAGAGAATACCTCTATCCGGAAAAAGGAGCATTTGGCATGAAGCTGAAGTTCGCGCTGCTGCTGATTCTGCTGGGAGCCGCACTCTTTACCGGGGCGGAAGCCCTGCAGAGTCTCCGCAGAGACCCCAGAAATCAGGTGCCCGAGGAGATCTATGACCGCTACGCCCGCCGTGCCGGAAGCGCCGTCTATGTGCTGCGCCGGGAGGGCGACTACATCGCCGTCTGCCCCAACGGGCGCAGTCGAGAGCCCATTTCCATCACCGGGATCGAGCTGCGGAGCCTCCGCCGGGCGGATCAAGCCATGATCGAGGCCGGGCTGCCCGTCCAAAGTCTCCAGGAGCTGCTGCAGCTGCTGGAGGACCTGGGCTCCTGAGTCACGGCGACGGTGCCGCCCGACGCACAAAATGGTTGATTTCTCCCTCTGCATAGGGTACAATAGACCCAGATCAAAAAGGAGGAGAAAGAAATGAGCGAAGAATTCGGCAGCGATTTTATCACCATCGTGGATGACGACGGCCAGGAGTTCGAACTGGAGGTCCTGGACGAGATGACCTACAACGGGGAGACCTACGTGGCCTTCCTGCCCGCGGACATGAAGGAGGACGATCCGGACTACGGCATCATCATCCTGCGCTCCGTAGAGGACGAAAACGGCGACGAGCTGTTTGAGTCCATCGATGACGAGGAACAGCTCAACGACGTGTATGAGCACTTCATGACCATTCTCTTCGACGACGAAGACGAAGCGGATCAATAAGAAAACGCACCGGGCTTGGTTCTGACCCAATGGCCTGGCGCGTAAAATCGAAAGAAGACAGAGAACGCTCTGCGGTGTGCGTGCGTGTCCCTATGGACTTGCGGCTCATGAAACCCACATCTCTTATAAGGGATGCCGATTTGAGTCTGCGGATTGCAGGCCTCCCGGCCTCGGCCGGACGTTGGAAGCAGCGAAACAGAACTTAGGCGACCCACCTGCTCTTATGTGCAGGTTACCAATGAGCCGGCACGGCACACGCGGAGGGCTCCCCCGGGCAACCGGGGGAGTTTTTTTGCGCCTTCGCTCCCGTTCTGTGCTTCCCCCAGCGGGGGAAGCCGGCAGCCGCAGTCCCCCGGAAGGCGGGTGACGGAGGAGGCATCTCCCCTGTCCCCGGGAGGGGCGAGCCCCTCCCCTACGGCGCGTCTCGTTCCCTCGTCTCTTAAGTCCTAAGCCCTAAGTCCTAAAACCTGCTCTCAGACCGTGCCGGCGAAGAGGCCGCCGGCGCCGCCGGAGTGGAGGAAGAGCACCTTGTCATCCGGCCGGAAGACGCCCTCCCGCGCCAGCTCGATCAGACCGGCGAAGGCCTTGCCGGTGTAGACCGGGTCCAGGAACAGCCCCTCCCGGGCGGCCATCAGCGCGATGGCGGCGTTGCCCGCCTCCGAGGGGATGGCATAGCCGGGGCCGCACATGTCCCGCAGGTGATAGTCCTCCGGCCCGATCTCCAGGTCCAGCTCCAGCAGGGCCGCCGCCTCCTCCATGAGGGCGGGGGTGATGCGGTCAAAGGGATCGGTGTCCACCATCATGCCGTAAACCCGCGTCCCCGGCAGAAAAAGCTTGGCGCCCAGGGCCAGGCCCGCCATGGTGCCGCCGCTGCCCTCGGCGCAGACGATGTGGTCGAAGGCGATCCCCTGTCCGGCGATCTCCCGGGCGCAGTCCACATAGCCCAAGGTGCCCAGGGCGTTGGAGCCGCCGCAGGGGATTTTGTAGAAGGGCCGGCCCAGCGCCGCGCCGATGCGGTCCATCTCCGCGTAGATATCTGCATAGTCGTCGGTGTCCACAAAGCGCACGTCGGTGCCCATCAGCTTTTCCAGCAGCTGATTGCCCAGGCAGGCGGTGACGCCCCGCTTTTTCAGCACCAGGATGGGCGTCAGCCCCAGCCTGCCCGCGGCGGCCGCCGTGAGCATGGCGTGGTTGGACTGGGCGCCGCCGGTGGTGAAGACGATCTCCGCGCCCTTTTCCAGGGCGTCGGCCAGCAGGAACTCCAGCTTGCGGGTCTTGTTGCCGCCCAGGCCCAGGCCGCTCAGGTCGTCCCGCTTCACGTAAACCTGGGTGCGCAGCAGGCGGCTGAGCGTCTCCAGCCGCTGGATCGGGGTGGGGAAAAGGCCGAGGCTGACCCTCGGAAAGCTGTCCAATGCGCGCATATCGTTCCCTTTCCTTTCGGGTGACGGATTTCCGTCCTCATAATGCAGTTCGGCGGAACGCCTTACGGCGTTCCGCCTCTGGATTTTCATTATAACCGAAAAGCTGACAGCAGGCAAGCGGCATTTTTCCGCGTCCGCAAGGAAACCGCTTTTCGTTTCCCGCCCTGTGGGATCGGCGGTCTTGTCGCGCCGGAAGAAAAAACGCGTCCGAAAGGAGCTTCTGATCCGTCCCCGGAGGCGACATCGTTATGATCGGAAAGCCTTGCTCGGAGAGCCGTTTGATTTATCGGGGATCGACGCGCACTGGCCGCAGGCGCCGCAGCTTGCGCAGTTGCCGCCGCAGGCGCTCTTGCCCGCCTTCCGGTCGCGGATCATGCCGCGGATCAGCAGGGCGACGATCAGCACGATGACCGCAACCAGAACGATATTGACCAGGTTGGCGGATAACCATGCCAGCATAGGATCACTTCCTTTGAAATGGGCGGCGGCGCTGCGGGGCTGAGGGAAAACCCCACAGCGCCGCCGTTTGGAGGGAAAATGCTTGGATTACTGAACGGTCAGCTTCTGCGCCTCCTTGTAGGGCTTGAAGAGCTGCCACAGGAGCAGCGCCAGCATGGCCAGCGCCAGGATCAGGCCGACGACGTTCATGCCGCCCGCGAAGACCCGGCCGAGCTGCCAGACGATGAAGGCGATCACCCAGGCGAAGCCGCACTGGTAGGCGATGGCAAACCAGGTCCACTTGCGGCTGTTCATCTCCCGCTTGATGGCGCCGATGGCCGCGAAGCAGGGGGCGCAGAGGAGGTTGAAGAGCAGGAAGCTGTACGCGGCGAGCTTGCCGTGGCCGCCGGAGAATTCGCCGTAGTCCTCCGCGACCTTGTCCCAGATCTGGTCGCCGTTCTCCTCCAGCTCCTCCTCGCCGTCCTGATCGTCATAGGCGTACAATACGCCGAAGGTGCCGACCACGTTCTCCTTTGCCACCAGGCCGGTCACCGTGGCGACGGTGGGCTTCCAGTCGCCGAAGCCCAGGGGCTTGAAGACCACGGAGACGGGCTGGGCCACCCGGGCCAGGATGGAGTCGTCCATGGGCTCGACCTCCTCCTCGGGGATGCCCATGCGCTCGGAGACGGAGGCGACGTATTCGTCGGTGGCGACCGTCTTGTCCCCGTAGAGCTCGTCGACCATGCCGAAGCGGCCGTTCACGGAGCCGAAGCTGGTCAGGAACCAGATGATGATGGAGGAGAGCACGATGACCGTGCCGGCGCGCTTGATGAAGGACCAGCCGCGCTCCCAGGTGCCGCGCAGGACGTTGCCCCAGGCGGGCAGGTGGTAGGCGGGCAGCTCCATGACGAAGGGGGCGGGATCGCCCGCGAAGCGTTTGGTCTTCTTGAGCATGATGCCGGAGATGACGATGGCGGCGATGCCGATGAAGTAGGCCGAAGTGGCGACCCAGGTGCTGCCGCCGAAGAGCGCGCCCGCGATCAGGCCGATGACCGGCAGCTTCGCGCCGCAGGGCATGAAGGTGGTGGTCATGATCGTCATGCGGCGGTCACGCTCGTTCTCGATGGTGCGGGAGGCCATGACGCCGGGGATGCCGCAGCCGGTGGCGACCAGCATGGGGATGAAGCTCTTGCCGGAGAGGCCGAAGCGGCGGAAGATCCGGTCCATGATGAAGGCGATGCGGGCCATGTAGCCGCAGTCCTCCAGCAGGCACAGCATCAGGAACAGAACCAGCATCTGGGGCACGAAGCCCAGCACCGCGCCCACGCCGGCCAGGATACCGTCGGAGATGAGGCCGATCAGCCAGGGCGCGGCGCCCCAGCCCTCCAGGATCGACCGGGAGCCCTCTACGAGCCAGGCGTCGCCCAGCACGTCGTTGGCCGTGTCGGTGAGGAAGGTGCCGATGGCGATGCCGCCGTCGGCGATGGAGGTGCCCATAGCCAGGGCGTAGACCAGGAACATGACCAGCACGAAGATCGGCAGGGCCAGGATCCGGTTGGTCACGATCCTGTCGATCTTGTCGGAGACGGAGAGCTGGCCCTTGCCCTTTTTCTTGTAGATGCCCTTGAGCATGTTGCCGATGTAGATGTAGCGCTCGTTGGTGATGATGCTCTCGGCGTCGTCGTCCAGCTCCTTCTCGGCGGCCTGGATGTCCTTC
>JAEEGG010001707.1_pt1 | contig 58262 bp, 46 predicted proteins | sample 9134161 | NCBI WGS metagenome assembly JAEEGG01 (sample SAMN16246543, study PRJNA631951) | gut metagenome | biome: gut microbiome; feature: rumen; material: CR-attached | host: Bos | place: Iran: Karaj | collected 2018-10
AGGTGTCGAAGGAAGAGAACGCCTGAGCGCCGGCCCACTCGTTCTGCATGATGCCCAGGAAGTTGACCATCTGGTTGCAGAGCGTGGCGAGGTGCTTCGCGGGAGCGGAAGTGATCTTGCCGGGAACGCCGCCGAGACCTTCCTGAATAAGCTGCTTCAGCGACCAGCCCGCGCAGTAACCCGTGAGCATCGAAAGGTCGTGAAGGTGCAGGTCCGCGTTCCTGTGGGCGTCCGCGATCTCCTGGTCGTAGACCTCGGAGAGCCAGTAGTTGGCCGTGATCGCGCCGGAGTTGCTCAGAATGAGACCGCCCACGGAATACGTAACCGTCGCGTTTTCTTTAACGCGCCAGTCGTTGACCTTGAGATAGTCGTCAACAATGGACTTGTAGTCGACGAGGGTGGACTTTACGTTCCTCAGTTTCGCGCGCTGACGGCGGTACAGAATGAACGCTTTTGCGACGTCCGCATATCCCGCTTTGATCAAGACGTTCTCGACGCTGTCCTGGATGTCTTCGACCGAAATTAAATCGTCTTTTATCTTCGGTATGAAATCCGCTGTGACTTTCAGCGCGAGGAAATCTATAATGCTGGAGTTAGTGTTCGTTTCGCACGCCTCAAAGGCAGACGTAATCGCGTTTGTGATCTTGCTAATGTCAAAATCCACGATTTTATTGTTTCTTTTTTTAACTCGGTACATGTGTGGCATTTCCTCCAAAATGTGATTCGGGGGAATTATATCACCGCCGGAAAAGCGTGTCAATAGCAAATTACTACATTTTGAATAAAAATCGAGGAATTCCGCAAAAAAACACAACATGTAGTTTTGGCTAATATTTTCCGGGGCGGCGGCGGGAATGCGGGAAATAGCGGAAAATGCCGAAAACACGCGGAAAATCGCGATTCAGGAAGCTGCCGTGAACGCCTGCTCGCGACTCAAGAATGCTACATCTTGTGGGCGAAAAAACTAAAGCGCGGCGGAAATTCCGCCGCGCCCTCTTCCAAGCTGCTTTATTGTGCAAGATTCTTACAGTCCTCTTATGCCAGTTCCCGGAACGATGGCCCTTGCCGCCGCGAGAATCTCCTCTGCCTCCGGCTGCGAAAACGCCTCAAATCCCGCGCCGCCTTCCGCTTCCCTGTTGGCGAGAACGTCGCCCGAGTCGACGTACATCTGGAGAAAATAGTTCGCGTCAGGCCCGATCCGGCGGCAGATCTCCTCCACGTCCGGAAGCGTGTGGAGGCCCTTCACGATCGTGGTCCTGAACTCGTACGGAACGCCCGACCCTTTTATTATTTCAATACTCTTCGCGAACGGCTCAAAGGAAATTCCGGAAATGCCGGCCGCCTCGCCGTATTTTTCCGGCGAGTGCTTGACGTCCATCGCGACGTAGTCGACCAACCCCGCCTCCAGAACGTACTTCAGCCTGTCGGGCAGGAAGCCGTTCGTGTCCAGCTTCACCAGGAAGCCGCGGTCCTTGACGCCCGCCATGAAGCCCGCCAGCTCGCGGTGCAGAAGCGGCTCGCCGCCGGTTATCGCGACGCCGTCGAGAAGCCCTTTCCGCTTCGCCAGCAGCGCGAAAACGTCCTCTTCGTCGACGTTCCCCTCCTCCGTGAACGTGAACCCGCCGTTATCGCTGCCGGGGTCGCCGACCACGAGGCTCGCGTTGTGGCAGAACGGGCACCTCAAATTGCAGCCGCACGTGAACACGGTCGCCGCTGTTTTTCCCGGAAAATCGAGAAGCGTCAGTTTCTGAATTGCTTTGAATTTCATTTTTATCTCCGTTGTTTTCGCGTTTTTCCGCGTCTTTTCGCGATTTCCCGCGATTTTTCTCTATTCTCCAAATCGAAATATTCCCGGGTTTGGTTGCGGGCTCAAGCTTGGCACGTTTGGGCGTCGTCAGACCATTTTTACCGCCGCGTCCAGCACCTCGCCGATCTTCCCGCGCGAAATCACCGTCGCGTTCCTGTCGTAATAGGTCGCCTCGCGGTTGATCAGGATCGAATTCTCGCCGCGGAAGTACTGCACGAACGAACTCGCGGGGTAGACCGCCAGCGAAGTCCCGCCGATGATCAGCAGGTCCGCGTTGTAGATCGCGTCCACGGCGCCTTCAATGACGTCGGAATCGAGCGACTCCTCGTAAAGTGTGACGTCGGGTTTGATCAGGCCGCCGCACTCGGGGCACTTCGGAACGCCTGTCGCGTTCTTCCCGCCGCCGAAAACGTCGTCGAACGAATATGCACGCCGGCACTTCATGCAGTGGTAGCGCGCGATCGTGCCGTGGAGCTCGAAAACGTTCCTGCTGCCCGCCTTCTGGTGGAGGCCGTCGATGTTCTGGGTCACCACCGCCGACAGCCTGCCGTCACGTTCCAGCTTCGCGAGCGCGAGGTGGGCCTTGTTGGGAAGGACCTTGTCGCTGTCGGTCACGAAGTATTTCCGGTAAAAGTCGTAGAAGACGTCGGTGTTGTGCATGAAGAACGAGTGGCTGAGGATCGTCTCGGGCGAGACCTTGTACTCCTTCACGGTGTTGTAAAGGCCGTCCTCGCTTCTGTAGTCCTTGACGCCGCTCTCGGTCGACACGCCCGCGCCGCCGAAGAAGACGATTTTGTGCGATTTTCTGATGAGTTCGGCAATTTTGTCGGCGTTTTCCGGCATTCCGCCGCCCGCGCCCGCTTTGTTTCTTGAATTGTCCGTAGCGTCCACCTCCGTTTAATGCTTCCGGGTTTATATATTTGGCTGTTTTTCCGGAAAATACGGGGATTTCCGGGAAATGTCCCGGGAGGGCCCCCCGATTAAGTTTACCATTTCCCGCCCTTTTTTTCAACGCCAACCCTTGAAAAACCGCCGCCCGCGTTGTATAATTTAGCCGTAACAAAACCAGCGGCAAACCCGCTTCAAGGAGGACAATATGATTTGCAAGAAATGCGGAGGAGAAATCTCCGACAATGCGGTTTTCTGCAATAACTGCGGCGCAAAAATCGAGAAGGAAATTCAGGAATCGGTCGCTGCCGTTGCCGGTGCGGGCGTCGCTGCCGGCGAGAAAGTTGAAGAAGCCGTTCACGAGTCTGTGGATGCCGTTCAGGAATCCGTGAACAACGTCGCGGGCGAGGCCGAAAAGACGGTCCATGCCGCGGAGGAAAAAGTTGAAGAAGTGAAAAAAGAAGCCGAGAAAGAGACCGACAGGATCAACGAGGCGACAGTCGCGGCAGCGGCGGCGGCAGGTGCGGCGGCAGCGGCGGCAACACGTTCGGTTCAGGAGACACGTCCCGCGGAAACAGGCTACGGCGAGGGATACCGCCAGGGTTATCAGCAGGGATATCAGCAGGCGGCGGCACAGCCCCAGCAGCCCGTGAGGCAGCAACCTGTCTACCAGCAGCCCCAGCAGCAGGTCCGCTACGTGCCGGTTCAGCAACCCCAGCCCGCTCAGAAGAAGCTCACCAAAAACGACCTTCCCGCGGAGTTCAAGCCGATCGGCGCCTGGTCCTACTTCTGGCTCGGAATTCTCTACACGCTCCCGATAATCGGATTCATTTTCCTGCTCATCCACACATTCGGCGCCAAGAACGTCAACGTGAAGAGCTTCGCGCGTTCGCACTGGATTCCGGTGCTCCTGTACGGAATTCTGATTCTGATTCTGTTGATCATCGGCGGCATTTTGATGGCTACCGGCGCGCTGAACGGCGGCTCGATCAGTTCCTTCTTCGATAACATTCTCGACTGGTTCAAGAACATTCCCGGAGTCTAATAGAGTATTGTTAAACCGTTTTTGCGGCGTCCCGTTTTCCTCACCGGAAGGCGGGGCGTCTTTTTTTGGCGCGGAAGGCTTTTCGCCGTGCCTCCGTCTTGAAATTTCGGCCGCGCGATAGTACAATAACATAGCGCGTGCGTAGGATTTTTAAGAGCTCACAGCGGCGCGCAATCAAACTGAAAGCCGGCCGGACCGGAAAGGTGAATTCATGAAAAACCGCCCCGCGACTCGCGAGGTCTCCCGCGAAGAAATGGAGAAGCAGGCATATTTTTCCCGCTGCATTGCGGAGAAGAACGCGACTTTTTGCGCCGAAAAGGGCCGGAAGCCGCTTGCTTTCGTGCGCACTTTCGGATGCCAGATGAACGAGCACGACTCGGAAAAAATCGCGGGCATGCTTGAAATGATGGGCTTCGCGCAGGGAACGGGCTTCGAGGGCGCCGACCTGATTGTTATAAATACGTGCTGCGTTCGCGAGAATGCGGAGGAGAAGGTTTTCGGCCACCTCGGGGCTCTGAAAGGGCTCAAGCGCGCCAACCCGGACCTCATTATCGCGGTCTGCGGGTGCATGACCGAGCAACCCCACATCGTCGAGGAGATCCGCAAAACCTACAGGCACGTCGACCTCGTTTTCGGAACCCACAGCCTTCACGTAATGCCGGAGCTTCTGTGGCGGGTCATCGACGGAAAAACGCGCGTTTTTGAGGTGTCGAAAACCGATACCGAGGTCGCCGAGAACGTGCCGGTCAAGCGGGTCGGGAGCGTTCACGCCTGGGTCACGATTATGTACGGGTGTGACAACTTCTGCACCTACTGCATCGTTCCCTACGTGCGCGGGCGCGAACGGAGCCGGCAGCCGGCGGCGATCGTGGAAGAGATCAAAGGGCTTGTTGAGGCGGGCTACAAGGAAGTGACGCTTCTCGGCCAGAACGTGAACTCCTACGGCAAGGACCTTCCCGAGCCCGTGAGCTTCGCGGCTCTTCTCGACATGATCTGCGGGAACACCGCCATTGAGCGGATCAGGTTCATGACCTCGCACCCGAAGGACATTTCCGACGAACTGATCGACGTCATGGCGGCAAGGCCCGCGGTGTGCCGGCAGCTTCACCTTCCCGTACAGTGCGGCTCGACCAACCTTTTGCGCCGCATGAACCGCCACTACACCCGCGAGCAGTACCTCGAACGCGTGCGCAAGGTTCGCGAGAAGATGCCCGACGTTGCGCTTACGACCGACATTATCGTGGGCTTCCCGGGCGAGACTGAGGAGGATTTCGAGGACACGCTGTCGCTGGTGGAGGAGGTCCGGTTCGACCAGGCGTACACGTTTATCTATTCCCGACGCGTAGGCACGCCCGCCGCCAACTACCCCGATCAGGTTCCGGACGACGTCGTGAAGGACCGCTTCGAGCGGCTGCTCGCCCTCCAGAACCGCATTTCCCGCGAGATCAACGACAGTTTCCTGGGCGCGACGGTCGACGTGCTGTGCGACGGCTTCAGCAAAACCAACTCCGAACGCTACACAGGGCGCACGGAGGGCAACAAAATCGTGAATTTCACGGCTTCAAGGGATCACACCGGCGAAACCGTCAAAGTGAAAATCGACTCGGTGCAGACGTGGTCGCTCGAAGGCGCCGCGATCGAAGACGATGGCAATGAGTAATATGGAAAATAAAACTTATAAGAAACGGCCCGCACGGTCCGGAAAGTGCACCGCGAAGGCCTGCAAAAAACTTCCGCGTGTCAACTGCGCGAAAAATCTCGAGAGCATCGAGTGCTTCCTTTTCGACATGGACGGCACGCTCTACCTCGGCAACGACCGCCTCGACGGCGCCAAGGAGCTGATCGACCTTCTGCGCGCGCAGGGCAAAAAGGCGCTGTTCATCACGAACAACTCGTCCCGCGTTCCCGCCCAGTACGTCGAAAAACTCGCGAAAATGGACATTTCCGCCACTGTCGACGACTTTTTCACGTCCTCGGACGCAATCGTCTACCTTCTCAACAAGACGAATCCCGGCGCAAAAGTGTACGTTGTCGGCACCCCGGGCTTCGAGAATTTCATGGCGGACAGCGGCTTCGAGCTCGTTCACGGCTACGAGACAGACCCCGCAAAAAGGCCGGAGTTCGTCGTTCTCGGCTTCGACACGACGCTCACCTACGAGAAGCTGCGCATAATGTGTGACTACCTCGTCGACGGCGTCCGCTACGTTGCCACCCACCCCGACATGGTCTGCCCCGCGGAAGGCCACCGCTTCATTCCCGACGCCGGCTCGATGATGCTGATGATTGAAGGCGCCACCGGCCGCAAACCCGAGCTTATCGCGGGCAAGCCCAACGCGACGATGATCAACATTCTCTGCGAAAAACTGGGCGTCCCGAAGGACCGCACGGCAGTGGTCGGCGACAGACTCAACACGGACATTATGTCGGGAATAAACGCCGGCGCGAAAACGGTGTGCGTGCTCTCGGGCGAGACAAATCTCAAAATGCTTGAAGCTTCCGGCATCGTTCCGGATTACATTTTCGACAGCGTGCTCGACATCTATAACGCGCTCAGGTGATTTTTCAGGAGGGTCACATGTTTAAAATCGGCTGCCATCTATCAAGTTCAAAAGGCTACAACCACATGGCGGAGGAAACCGTCTCCATCGGCGGCAACACGTTCCAGTTCTTCACGCGCAACCCCAGGGGCGGCGCCGCGAAACCGATCGACCCTGCGGACGTCGAACTCTATAAAAAGACCGCAGCGGAAAGCGGCATCAGCGAGATAATCGCCCACGCGCCCTACACAATGAACCCCTGCGCCGCCACCGAGGCCCTTCGCGAATTCTCGCTGAACACCATGACTGACGACCTCGCGCGCCTCAGCCTTACGCCCGGCGCGCTTTACAACTTCCACCCCGGCTCCCACGTGGGTCAGGGAACCGACGCCGCAATCGAACTGATCGCGGAGCTGCTGGGCAAGCTTCTTGCCGCCGACAGCGAAAATTCAACGCCGGTTCTGCTTGAGACGATGTCAGGAAAAGGCAGCGAAGTCGGTTCGAAGTTCGAGGAGCTGCGGCGCATTATCGACCTCACCGGAGGCACTTCACGCCTGGGCGTCTGCCTGGACACCTGCCACGTTTACGACGCCGGCTACGACATCGTGAACGACCTCGACGGCGTGCTCGAGGAATTCGACCGCGTTATCGGCCTCGACAGGCTCAAGGCAGTGCACCTCAACGACAGCAAGAATCCGTTCTGCTCCCACAAGGACCGCCACGAGAAGATCGGCCAGGGCTCGATCGGTGTTGAGGCGTTCGCGAGAATTATCAACCACCCGGCGCTACGCGACCTGCCATTCTGCCTCGAGACGCCCCACGAGGACATCTCGGGTTACGCCGGCGAGATTGCGCTTTTGAAGAGCTTGCGCGGGGAATAAAACTTCGCGTTTATATAAACCGGCACGTTATTCCGAAAGGTAAATATTCCGAAGTGCCTCAAGAACGTTCTCTTTTGTCTTGCCGCGAATACCGAAAAGGCTTAAATCAACGTCCTCGAAGGCCATCCGCTCAATAAAAATCCGCATATCCTTCTTTATGGCTTCCGGCAGCCCGGAAGCCATTTTTGCATCCGGCACAAGCAGGTCCGACAGCCGGAAGACGTCGTTCCTGTGTTTGCGGATATTCCTGCCGTCAACCTGACCGCCGTTCGTTTTTCTTTCTGAAAGATCGATCCACGCCTTTGCTTTGAAAGGAATCAGATGCGACGCGTCAAGAACCGTAACACCCGAAACGCGCGTCCGCCCCTGCTTCAAAAAGTCGTAATAATCACTGTCCAGCAAAATCGCCGACAAACTCGAAACGTCGTCATCCATAGGCAGCGGCGACAGCACCGCGTCTTCCGGCAACGAAATAACATCGGGCTTTCGCGCGAAAAGCTCAATCATCGCCGGGAATTCCCTTGATTGCGGAGCCGTGAAACGGTAGAACTGCGGTTCTCCTGTACTTTTGTTCCGGTGCTCATATCCGCCGGCAGATACGTACTCCCAGAACTTCTTCCCGAAGCCGGCGTCCACCGCCTCTATAATAAGAACAAGATCTATATCCTTCGTGGCTCTGAAATCCAGCCCTTCATCGCTCATCAGCAGGTCGCAGGCAGTTCCTCCGATGATTGCGTACTGTTCCTCGTGGCCGCGAAACCACTCTCTGAAACTGTCAATTCCTCTTACCATCAATATCCCTCCATACCTGTTCGAGCATTTCCGCCACAGCTTCTTCGGTGCGTTCGTCCTTGTCGTGCCGGAGCGCGAGAGCAAGGGACAGCCGGTCGACACACTTCCCGTCCGCGAGCTTCCGCGGATCATACCGCCACAGCTCGATTGCGCATTGGTCGTTTGCGTCCTGAAGCCGCCCCGACGCGGTCTTATCCCACTTCGAGACACTGCCTGCCGCATAACAGTTGACGGCCGGCGGGTTCAGCATGGAATAGCCGGACAGCGCGGAATACCCTCCGAGAAGCATTCCGTCTGTCATTTCTATTTTGGGAACGTACACTGTCCGTTTTACCGGGCTCGGCAGCCGGCGGACCGCTTCCTCAAACATCTGCCGCGGAGTTTTGCGGGAAAGCAGAACTTTCCCGACGCCTCTTTTTTCTGTTTTGACAAAGCCGGTTTCTTCGAGTTGCTTGGACGCCCTGGAAACCGACATTGCGGTAAAGTCAAGCGCCCGCGCCGCGTCTGCGGTCAAAAGCTCGCCGCAACCGTGGTAGATATAATACAGAAGCAACACCTGGGCCGACGGCAGCAGTTCCTCTTCCTCCCGCTTTTCACTGTCGCATCTCTCCTGCAGGCAGGTTGCCATAAAAGGCAGATATATCTGCTTTCCGTCCACAATGAACGGTATCCGTTCCCGCAGCAGGTATTCTTTCTGCCTGAACGTCAGCCGGTCAAGAACTAAAACCGCCTGCGCGCCCGCACTTTTTTTGATCCGGTTCAGATGTTTTTTAACCGCGCTTACCGGGTCGAGATCGCCTCTCGGAAACACGAAGATTGTTTTGACGCCGTCAAGCGAGGCTTCCTTTAACTCATATTTGGCGTGAATGTAATTCGGCAAAGATGGTATGTTCGAGTTGTCTTTATATGTTATTTGTATCCCTAAAGTTTTGTGTAAATAGTCCATTGCCCGGCCTCCTTTATAACATCGATTTGTATTGTAACACATTTTGAGTTATAATGCAACATTAAAGTTGTAATGTTGACTGCGGCCGCTCGCGCTTTTGCCGCAGCCCCGGAAATAGGTCATTGGAATAAAGAAGCAGCCCGCCCCCTGCATCAATCAATAAAAGGGGGCGGGCCGCCGTCATATATATTATAAACTAAACCTAAGGATTCTCGCCCGGGTCATCCGTGGGCTCAGGTTCATCTCCTGAAGGTGAAGGCTCCTCCGAAGGATCTTCAGTAGGCTCCTCCGTGGGTTCTTCCGTCGGTTCCTCTGTGGGTTCCTCTGTCGGCTCCTCAGTGGGTTCTTCGGTCGGTTCCTCGGTCGGCTCTTCGGTAGGTTCCTCCGTGGGCTCCTCAGTCGGCTCCTCTGTAGGTTCCTCTGTGGGTTCTTCGGAAGGCTCCTCAGTCGGCTCCTCGGAAGGCTCTTCCGTGGGTTCCTCGGTGGGCTCTTCGGTCGGCGCTTCGGTCTCCTCAGGAATCACGCCCTCGCCGGTCTTCTCGTAGGTCACGGTGCCCAGGTACTGCTCGACGCCGCCCTGATTTCTGGCGACCCTGTACTTGTAGACCGTGCCGGTGTTCTCGCTGTTGAGGCCGGATTCGAGAAGCGTGCTGGAGAGCGTGATGGCGCCCTCGCCCGTGTCGGGTCCGTCGATGGTAACTTCGACCGTGTCGCCGACGTATGCCGCGCTGATCCTGACCGGAGCGTCCTTGGTGTTCTTGATAACGAGGTCGTAGTTGCCGCCGTTCGTCGAGATGTAGGCGTCAAAGCCGGAAATTCCGTAGTTGGGGTAGAACTCGTTGTTCCACACTCTCGGCACGTCGAGGCCGCTTCTCAGCGCGCACTCGTAAAGCGCCGTGGCAAACTGCGAAACGCCGCCGCCCGAAACCTCTTTTCCGCCGTTGTTGACGTTCTCGTACGCAATCTTGAATTTATTAGCGCCGGAAATGCCGCCCAGCAGCTCAAGAACGCTGACTTCCTCGCCGCCGAAAAGCTCAACGGTGTCGAAAAGCGAGCACGCTCTGGCCATATTCTCGCCGCGGGTGTCTCTTCCCGACGAGGAATCCTTGCTGTACGGGTCCACCGTGTTGCGGCTGATGACCCTGCCGAGCCTTGTGCAGTATAGGTCGCTTTCGAGTTTCGCGGCCGTAATCTCCGCGGTCACGTTCACGTAACCGAGCAGGTAGTAGGGAATGTTCTCGCCGCCGTTGATTCTGGTGACGATCGCGTTGAGCGCGAGCGGGTCGAGGGTGCGGCCGGGAACGTCGGGGTTGACCTTAATGGGCGACTTGATCGTGTTGCCGTCGCGGTAGTACTCCGCGTTGACAGGCGGCAGGTACGTCGCGTCCATGATCTCGCTGGCGGTGAGCGGCACGAACTGCGACTCCTCGCTCTTGATGTCGATCGTGATGTTGGCGATCTCGGACGACGTCCTGATGTTCCGCAGATTGTTCTGGATCTGGTCGATCATCGAGTTCAGGTCTTCCTTGAACTTGTTGGCGTCGATGCGCGCGCCGTTCTTGCCCGACGTGAACACAACGCCTTCATCGCGAACGTCGTACGTCGGATCCACGACCGCCTCAAAACCGTGCTCCGAAGCATTTTCGGTGATCTTCTGAAGGCCGTTGCTGTCGTACCCGTACGCACACTGGATGTCGTAAGGCGTCTCCTTGAGCGCGTTGATGATCTTGATTCTCTCGGCGTCGCTGCCGGTGCGGGCGTAGTTGTACGCCTCCTCCGCAATCGCGTTCGGGTCGGGACACGTGAAGAAGTCGGTGAGCGGGTAGACCTCCTGGTAGGTGTTGCCGAGTTTGACGGTCACTTTCGCTCTCTCAACCGGCGTCACGTAGGTGTTTCTGACGTACGCGGCCACTTCTTCCTTCGTCATTCCGCCGAGGTCGTAGCCGTTCACGCGGATGCCGCTGTAGATCTTTCCGTCGCCGAGGGTGCTCGTTTTGATGAACCTGTAGGTCAGGAATATGACGAGGCCGAGCAGCGCGAGAATCAGCACCACTACGAAGAGCGTTTTGAGCCCCTTGCTTCTGTCGGTGAAAACGGAGTCGAAAAACTCCTCGTCAAAGTTCTCGCCCTCGTCGCCGGAATCGTCTTCGTCCTCGTCCTCTTCTTCGTCTTCGTACTCGTCGTCATCCGTGTCGGGAACGATCTTGATCGGTTTCTTGACGGCAGTTCCTGCCGCGGCTCCGTTCGCTGCGTTTTCGGCGGCATCTCCGCCTCTCATCGCGCCCACGTGGTAAATCTTGACGTCTTCGTCGCCTTCGTCGTCAAAATCGCGCATCACGTCATCGTCGTCGCTGTCGTCGCCGAAAAACACGAAAGAGTTCTCCTCTTCAAAGTCGAACCTGGAGTCGCCGTGAACGGACGCCTCGTTGATCGCCTCGCTGTCCGTGTCGAAAAGTGGCGTCTGGCTCTGCCGCGCGGGCTGTGAAGGAGTTACGCTTCCGGCGCCTTCCGACTGAACCGCGACGTCGTCGTCCAGACCGAAGTCCACGTTCCTGAACGCGTCGAAATCGCTGAAGGTGTTATCATATTCGGGTTTCTGTCCTGAATTCCCGGCCATCATTCTCGTCCCGTAGTTCTGTGCCTCTAATTTGGCTCCCATATACGCTCTGTCGAAGGCGTCCCTTTTCTCCGGGCTGCCCTGAGGTCTGTCGCCAATACGGTTTCTGTTAATATAATCTGCAGACATTTATACCGCTCCGTTTGTTTTTCCAAGTTTTCTTTTGTACAATTCCGGCCGCCTTTATTTTTGTTTTCCGGCGTACCCTTCCCGCTTCCGGCGTCAACGCACACTGAAGCATCTTATTATAACACGTACGCGGGTGCGTTTCAACACCCGCGCAATGCTTTTAAACTGCTTTTAAAACCCTTTTAAACGTTTCTTAAGGAATCTTCACTCCTCCACGGTCTCCCCCGTGAACCCGAACGTCAGTAACGCCGCGGCAGTCCGCCCGTTAAGAGGCCTTGCCGTCAGCGACGCCTCGAACCTTCCCGCCGGAACGCTCAAGTCCGACTCGAACCAGATCTCCTTTTTGTTTCCGAACCTGTCCGTCACCGTCGCGTTCCTGCCGTCAAATTCGATGAAATCGGACGACATCAGCTCGCACTCGAACATGACCGAAGTTCCGCAAACCGAAACGACCGGATTTTTCAGCACCTCGTAAACGTGCCGGCACGCCCTGACAGAGGACATCCTTACGCCGGTCATATCGCCTTCCGTCTCGACCGAAATCTCCGTCAGGCGGTCGTTGTTGAGACTCGAACGGAAAATTCCGTAGAGGCCCTCGCTCCGCTCAAACCCGTGGTCATCGCGTTCGCCGTTGTCCGACTCCACGAAAATAAATTCCCGCCAGCCCTCGAAATCCGTGTCGACAATGTACTCGCCGAAACCCTTCTCGCTGTTGGTGGCGCACCGCAGCTTGATCGCGATTTTCCCGCCGGGAATGCCGTTCCCGCGCACGCTGACTACCTTCGCGAGCCTTCCGGTTATGTCGTTCTCGTTTTCGAAGCGCCTGCAGAGCGGCTGCTCCGTCAGCGGTGTTTCCGGGTCGAGCGGAAGAAGTGTAGCCGCGTCGGAAACGTCTGCCGAGAGAAGCGCTTCCACCCTCACGAACGGCGTCTGCCCTTTAAAAGGATTCGTGAACTCCGCGGTGTTGCGAGCCGGGTCCGACAAATCGAAAAGCCGCTTTTTCCCGTACTTTTTCTCGACGAAAACATATTTCCCGCCCTTTTCTTCCGCCAGCGCGTACTCGTATTTCCCGGAAATAAGCTTTTGCCGGTACTCTTCCGTGAAGTATTGTTCCTGCCGCAGCCTGTCGTATTTCCGGTAGAGTTCCACGTTCCGCCTGAGGCCGGCGTACCGTTCCAGCATCGCCTCCGAGGTGCCGTTGAAGACGTTCCCGAAGTCGTACATGACGGCCAGGCTGCCCATGTGGTCGACCGCGTCCGTGTGGTGGTACTTCGTGTGCTCGTTGCCCGGGTACTTGTCGGTCATCGGGTAGAAATCGTACCAGCCCAGGATCGGCGCGCCGTAGCGGTCGATGAACTCGATGTTGCTCTCAGCGTGGCGCTTATTGAAATTTCTGTACGCGCGGTAGGGCGTGTCCCATGCTCCTATGCGGCCCCGCGAAGCCCACATCGACGGCTTGAAAGTCGACATCTCCAGCACCGGATCGGTCGCGCAGTTCTTCAGAATCTCGCGCACGAACGTCGCCGCGTAGTACCAGGCCTCGTTTTCCGGGTCGCACTGCCGGTCGATGCCGTCGAGCGCGTCGAGATATATCGAACGGAATCCGCCCTCGTTGTAGGTTTTCGCGGTGTTCCTCGCAATCTCGTAGAAGAGGTCCGACCCGAACACCGGCGTGAATCCGAAATAGAGTCCCTCGAGGTGCCGGATCTCCGCACCCCTTTTGTGCCTTACGGGAACCGTTCCCGCCGCTCCGCGCTTTACCGCCGCAAAGCCGTCTTCGCGCTTCACAAACTGAATTATCTCGCCGTCGACAAGAATGTACGGCGTGTTGACCGTGAAGAATCCGAAATCGTCCGGAACGCTATCCACCGGCTCTTCGGTTTTTAAAAACGCGCCGTTTTCGTCGACGTCCTCCGCCAGCGTGAACCGCTCCATAACCTTCAGTTGTTTTTGCCTCTCCGGGTCCGCGAGCAACGGCGCGCAGTCGTAGTCAATGTAATGAGCGTAGGTGTGGAGGCCCGCCGTCATTCCGTGGCGCTCGAGAAGGTCCGTGACGTTCGCTTTGAAGTCCGCGGCGTCTTTGTAGCGCATGAACCGGAAGTCGCCCTGCCGGAACGTTCCGGGTCCCTTGTGGAAGTCGATCTGCCCCGCGCCGATCTTTTCGAAAAAGGGAATGCTGCTCTCGACGAACTCCCGTGACGACTCCATCTGGATTGTGTAGTTCGTGAAGTTGACCCGCGCGTCCCTGCCCCAGGCGCCGCCCATGAGCGAAGTCAGGCCGCGGTTTTTGTCTATTTTAAGGCAAATTTCTTTAATTATATCCTGCTGGTCCTTGATTGGTGCGACCGCCAGCGCGAGCTTTTCGCCGGCCGCCGCGAGGTGTGCGACGACCCTGCCGCCGGTCCTTCCCGACTTGCTGTCCGGGTAGTACAGAGGGTCGATTCCCGCGGTCATAGCGATGCCCACCGCCCCTGTGTTTTCTTTGTCCGAGGCGTCGCAGGAATACTCCATGTTCGCAATCGTTAAAGCGAGCATCCCTCGCGGGAGGCCGCCTTCAAGCTCGAACGCAAACCAGTCCGGGTGCGCCTCCGCCTTCACGAAAAACGCCCCGAGGTCCGTGTCAACCTTTAATACGCTTTCTCCGCCTTCCGTATCTTCAAGCGACACCCCTTTAACCGGAACCCGCCGCCTCTTCGCGTCTTCGGGCGCAAAAAAAGGAACACCGGCGCCGGCACGGATGTCGCGCCCGGTCTTCCTGTCGAGAATCGTCTCGACGTTCGAGTCGCCGCAGCTGATCGCGATGACCGCGCGGCAGTTCTCGAAAACAATTCGGTTGTCTGTCTGGTATATTCCGTTCATAGGCTTTAAATATATGAATGCGGCGGCGCCCCCCAACTATAAAAGGCGCCGCCTTTTATTCCCCGCCGTGCGCGGGCTCATTCCGGATCCACGGCCGGCTCCTTTATCTCAGTATCGCCCGAAGAAGCTGAAGCGGGTTCCGCGTACACAAACTCCCTGCTCTCAACAAAAACCGTTCCCAGCCGCTCGCCGACGATTCTGAGCGTCAGCACGTCGCCTTCTTTTAAAGCGCTGAGGCCTGTTTCAAAAGCGTACGTGAGGCCTTCCTCCTTGTTCAAGTTGTAGCTTTTGCCGTTGACCGTGACCACCGTGTCGTCGGTGATGCCCACGCCGGTCAGCGTGTAGCTGTTCCTGAACGAGCCCTGGCCGTCCGGATTCGGCTCCACCGAGAGAATCTCCGGCCTGTCGATGCCGATCGCCAGCGTCTTGTCGTTCTCGAACGTTTCCGTCTCCTCGAAAATGAGCCCGTGGTCGACGATCACCGCCGCCTCCGCGTAGGCCTCTTCCTGCCTTCCCGAGTAGACGTTGTGGAATTTGTTGATGAAGCCGCCGTCCATGCCGATCGTGTTCAAAAGGCGCGTGGAGAGCTGCCAGAGGTTCACGTTGCCGTCCTCCTTCGCGAGGCCGATGTTGTCCCACATATAGTAGCGCGTCTGGAACGTCTCCTCGTTGGTGAGCGAGCAGATGCGGTTCGCGAGTTGCGGCAGGTGGTCAGCGTAGAGGAGCAGCACGGTCGGTTCGTCGCGTTTTTCGAGCATCTCCACGACCGCCCGGATAGCGTTGTCGAACTCGATGAGCTGCGCCACGTAGTACTGGAGCATTCCCTCCTTTTCGCGCTCGTCCTCGAGCCCCTTTATGACCATCGGGTACTCCTCAGGATCGAGAACCGGATAGCTTCCGTGGAGCTGCACCGAGACCGTGAACACGAAATCAGGACCGGAATTCCGGTCGAGCGCCTTCCCGATCTGTTCCGCCAGCACGTCGTCGGAGGCCCAGATGTCGCTGCCGCGCCGCCGCACGTTCTGCATGCACTCCATCGGCACGAAGGTGTCGAAACCGATGTTCCCGTAGACCACGTGGCGCGAGAAAAACTCTCCCTGGTAGTTGTGAATTGCCGTCGTCGAGTAGCCTTTTTCCGCAAAAGTTCGCGCCAGACTGTCGATTTTCGTCGAAGTGAGCGTCGTCACGTAGGGGTTGAAGCCGTTCGGCAGGTTCTTGAGCGACACGCCGGTCAGGAACTCGAACTCGCTCTTCACGGTCTGCCCCGCGTACACGGGAACGGTCACCGCGCCGGTGGAGTAGTTCTCGAAAAGGGAATGAATGAACGGCGTCGGGTCGTACTCAAACTCGATCTCCGGGTTCCGCTTCGAAAATTCGTAGGGATCCCAGAACGCCTCCATCTGGATCACGACAACGTTCTTCACGTCCAGCGGAGTTTTCGGCGAGTACTCCTTTTCGACCTCCGCCTTGATTCCGTCAAAGCTCTCCTCCGAGTAGTTGTCCGGCGCGCTGGGAATCGACTTGAGCGTCGTTCTGACAAAACTTGAAGCGAAACCCTGGCGGTAATAATTAGTGATCGCGAACGTGTTCTCGAACTTCGCGTAGGGCATCGAGCACGCGCAAACAAACGCCAGCAGCGACGCCACCGCAACGGTCACCGCAACGAGCACCGCATCCCCGCGCACGTGGGCTTTCTTCTCTTTCCGCACCAGCCACACGATCAGCACGCCGAGTCCCGCCACCGCGATCGCGAGCAGCACGAAGAAGAACCACTTGAAGTACTTCGTCACCACCGCGGCCATATCCATCGTCGCGAAAACGTCCAGCACCATCAGCGGCTCGTAAACGTTCAGAATTTTAAGCAGGCTGATGAACGAGAGCGCCACCCAGACAATCGTGAATATCAGCGCCGCGCATTTCCGCCTGCGGCAAATCATTATGAACGCGCCGGTGAACAGCAGCACCAGAACGTTGTTCATGAACCGGTCCGGGTTCGTCAGCAGCATCACGAACGTCGACTGGAGGCTCAGGAACGGCTTGTCGAACTTGAGCGAGTGAATGATCTCCACAATGAACGTGAGCGCCAGGATCTGGTAGAAGAACAAAACCCAGTCGCGGAAATGCCGCGGCACCTCCCGGGTTTTGCCTGCCCGGAACACTTTGATTTCCAGCCACGCCATCCTGAACGTCACCGCGCCGCCCAAAAGGAAGACTATCGCGGCCACGCCGTAGGACACGTTCGAGAGCAGCAGGATCCAGATCAGCCAGCCTGTCGCGCCGATCGCGAAAACGCTCTTCCTGAAGGGCGTCAGCGTCCCGAAAAAGGTCACCGCTATCAGCGACAGCACGCGGCTTCCCACGTTGAGCACGACCCACGGGAACGACTCCGACTGCGTCGTCCACTTCGTGAAGAAAAGCGACACCAGCGCGATCCCGAACCAGCACCCGATCCACGCGAGCATTTCGTACCGGTTCTCATAGGCCAGGTCCCTGCCCTCTTTCACCTCGGCAGCGAAAAGAGCCCGCGCCGCCTTTCTCGAGGCGGCGCGCTCCTCTTTCGTCGGTTTTATTTTTTTCTCTTTTTCACGTTTTTTCATGTAATACGCTTTCTTCCGCCTCTTGTTTCGCGGCTTTCTTCCGCCTTTAATCTACGCCGGCCCGCCTTTCTATAAGGCATTTCCCGGAAAATTTCCGGGAAATACTTCTTCGCTCAGGCTGCCGCGCCGGCCGCAAACAATCCGCGGCGGTTTTTTTCATTATTCTCCGCACACGCTCTCGATAATCTCGTGAAGCTCGGCCGCAAGCACGTTCACGCCCGAAGCGTGGAGGTACACGACGGCGTAGATGTCGCCGTTCGAGGTGTTTCTGACCGCCAGCGCCAGGTTCGAGCCGGCCGCCTTCGTGGACCCGGTCTTCCCGCCGATTATCTCGTAAAGGTCGGAGTTCGAGCCGTTCGCGAGGTAGCTGCTGGTGTTGGAGAGCGTCGTTCCGTTGCTGAGCTTGATCGACTTGCCCGCGCTCGCCCGCATCACCGTCTCGTTCTTGAGCGCCTCCTTCATCAGGCGCGCCGCGTCCGCCGCCGTCGAGTAGTTCTCGGTGTAGTTGTTGCCTATGTCAAGGCCGATTACGTTGTCGAAATGGCTCGAATACATGCCGTAGAGCAGCGCTTTTTCGTTCATCAGGTCAATGAACGGCCTTCCCGCGCGCACCTCGGCCGCCTTACCGAGCACCACCGCGGCGTCGCCGAACGACCTTATAAGCGCCATGCAGACCAGATCGTCGACCTTCTGCGTGGAGCCTTCCTTGAACCCGTAGCACTCGATGGACTCGTCCTTCTTCAGGAAGTCAAGCCAGCCCGGTTCGATCTTCACGCTCTCCTCCGGCGACAGGTAGTCGAGCGCCGTGAGGCACGTGAGCAGCTTCGTGATGCTCGCGATGTAGTTGCGGTCGTTTTCGTTCTTGCCGAGAACCACCTCGCCCGTTGCCGCGTTCATCACGCAGAAAGCGTAGCCCGAGAAGGTATAGCTCGGTCCCGGCGCAGGAGTCTCCTCCTCAACGGGAACCGGCGTCGAATTCTTGCCGTCGCCCCACGGGCTGTCCGTTTTCGGCTCCGGGGTCTCAAGGTAGACTGGAGTCTTTCTCTCGTATACAGGTGTTCTGTTTTTACACGCCGCCAGCGAAAAGCAAACCGCCAGCACAAGCATCAAAGCCGCAATTCTCTTCATTTTCAGTTTTCCCAAAGTCATCTTCCGTATTACTGTGTTTTATTTCGCGATCCTTCCGGTCACGCCCAGCCAGTTGATCGCCCTGATCAGGAACGATTTCTGCGCTATCTGCGCGATAATTCCCTCGCTCTTGCCGATGCCCCATCCGAAGAAGAGCAGGCAGATCACGAAGACTACCAGAAGTCCTATCACCGCGCCGACTATCGCGCCGCCGGTCGCGTTTATGTCTCCCAGGACGGGAATTTTCTCTATCAGCTTGGTCAGCAGTGAAATGATCACCAGCGCGATTATGACCAGCACGACGAGAACAACGTACGTCAGCACCTTGACGGCGGTTTTCGACACGAACCCTGAAATCTTTTCGGCGAGTTCCGCCCCCTTCGCCTCGGTGACGTCCTCGATAGACTGCGACGCCTTCTCCCTGAGGCTCTTGGGAAGTCCGAGTTTTTCCATTGCGCCGTCAAAATTGAGCGTGCTGTCGTCCTCGACCCACTCCATTATCCTGTCGTTGACTGAAGTTTTTATCTTGTCGCCGACGTGGGTCTTCTCGATGCCCGCACTGATAATCGGGAGGAACAGCCTGCCGAGGAACACCGCGATAAAAACGATGCCCAGCACGAACGCCATCCTGAGCAGGCCAGTTTTTTTGCCCAGGAAGACCGCCAGAACAACGATTCCGACCATTACGAGGTCAAATATGATTGATGCAACAGTAGGCATTGCCTCTCCTCCTTTTTAACAAACGTTTTCCGGGAAATACGGTGGATTTTCCGGTTTGGAAAATCCACAATCCGGAAAAACCACAATCCGGAAAATCCACAACGCGTGCGGGAAATTTATTTTCCGGTTGGAAAATCCACAACCCGGAAAATTCACAACTACTCAGGAAAATCCACCGCGGAAAATCACGCAAACGTCAGCAGCGTCACGCCGTAGTTCCCGCTCAGCGCGAAGCAGCCCTTCCCGTTGGAAGTGACTGAGTTCACGTCGATCTTTTCCTCGCACGAGGCCGCGAGGTTGCCGTCGTAGCCGTACACGAGAAAATCGCTCTGCGTGATGACCGCGAAGAATCCGCTTCCCGCGCTTCTCAGCGCCTTGACGCTCCGCCCGGACGTGAACGATTTTTCGGAGCCGCCCGCCAGGTCGTAAATTCTGACCTCGGAACGTCCTTCCCCGTTGCCGGTCGCGGTGACGAGTTTCCCGTCCGCCGAAACGATCGCGAGAACGGTCTCACTCGTGTCGCCCATGGTTCTCAAAGTGTTCATTCTCGCCGACTGCGCAGAGTTCTTTTTCAGATTTTCGACAATGTAAATGTTCCGCTGCCCCGCCACCGCCAGCCTGTCGTCGCCGACGAAAGCCGCGTAGGGACAGACCTCGTTCTCGAAAACGCGCGAGAAGAAGCTTCTGCCGGTGGACACGTCGATGACGGAAATTTTCGTCGTTGCGGCGCTGTCGATCTCCGCGATCTCACCGACCGCGATGGTCTTGCCGTTGGGCGACACCGCCATGCTCAGCACGTAGTTGGACGTGTACTTCTTCTCCAGAACGGTCTCGGTGGCCGTTTTGGAGTCCTTTGTCTTGAAGACCTCGATCATCGACTTCGAGTCGTCCGGTTCGGTGCAGACGATTGCAACGCCCGACTCCTCGCCAATCACGAAGTTGCTTATGGGTGCGTCGGTCGAACGCCTCCAGACGAGACCGCTGTCCGCGTAGCGCCAGATCGTATTCCCGCCTTCCGCGTACACCGCAAGGCCGTCCTTGAGCGCCACGACCTTGTAGCCGTCGCCGCCCAGTTTTTCGCGCCAGAGCACCTCGCCGGCGGAGCTCGCGCACATAAGGTCGCCTTCGCCGACCACGAAAATGCGCTCGCCCGTGTTCACGACGACGCTTCCCTCAGGCACCTGCTCAAGCTGCACCGCCGTGCAGGTATAAGTGTGCGCCCGGTTTTTCTTCTCGGAAATCTTCTTGATTCCCTTCACCGCGAGAACCGTGACCAGCACCACGATCAGAACGATCGCGACGCACGCAACAACAAACGCGATCCGCTTTTTCCGCTTTTCGCGCTTTCTCCTCGCGTGTTCTTCCCTTGAAATGACTTTTAAGCGCGGCTGCTGGCCGCTTCCCGTTGTTTCGCTCACTGAAAATACCTCTTTTGCGAAAAGTGCATACGCCTTTATTGTACTATTTTCGCGCGCGCATTGCAAGAGGAACCGGCAGGCCGTTCCGGGCACATTTCAACCGGCATTCCTCATTTTCCATTCCTTTTCTTGACATTTCAGCCCCCGCGGATTAGAATAAAGACAGCTTTCGGGAGTGAAACGCGAACAGGCGGTTTCGGGGAGGACGTATATGAAGGAAATGTATTCGGTCAGGTTGAAGGCGGACGAACCGTCCACTGAGATTGCGCGCGCGGACACGCTTGAAGAGGCAAAAACCGCCGCAATCGAAAAGGCGGTCTACGGTTACAGAGTGTTCGACGAAAGCGGGCGCACAGTCTTCTGCCCCTATACGGAGCTGCAGGCGGACATTCTGCGCGAAGCGAAGGCGGTCACCGACTACGTGAGGGAAAACGGCTTCAGCTACGGCGACGCGCCGGTCAACCCCGCGATCAACTGCGACGCGAAGCTCGTTTCGTGCGACAGGCTTGTCGACTGGGTCATGTACCGGATCGGGTTCACGAACCAGGTCGAGCGGCAGGGAATGGTCGTTTTCCACCCCACTGAAAAAGAACGGGACCTTCCCGGCTGGTGCGAGCTTCAGGGGTTCGCGCGGATCGAATCGGTCGACGCGCTTCTGCCCGGGGACATAGTTTTCGTGAGGCCCTGCACCTCCTCGAAGGGGGTCGTCTACCCGGGACACACGTTCATTTTCGCCGGCTTTTCTGGCGACGGCGTGAATTCCTACCGCTACGACTGCGGCAAAAACGAACGCATCCAAAGCGTGCAGCCGTTCTGCGAGCCGCTCAACGACTTCATGTTCGCGTACAGGCCGCGCAGAGAAGATTAAGGCGGGAACAAAAACAATAATCGGCGAAACAATCGCAGGAAAAAGGAGAAAAAGGTTATGAAAAACAGTTCGACCAAACGCTTAACACTTATAAGGGCAGCCGTTCTGCTGCTCGCTACCGCGCTGTGCGTCGTTTTCGGAGCTTGCGCAAAGACTCCGGACAAACCCGTGCCCACCGAAGCGCCGCAGGATGCGACCGAAGCGCCCGCCCCGACCGACACGCCCGTTCCGACAGAAGCGCCCACAGCGGCTCCGACCCCGGAGCCGACGCCCAACCCTTACGAAGGCATGCCCGTTCCCTATTTTGACCTGGCGTTCGACAAAGGCGTCGCATACGACGCGCGCGACATCAACGAGCTCGAAGTGTACGGCGGCGAGGTGGGAGACGTGACAGTGAACTTCGGCGGAAGCGACGTTACCGTTACCGGCTTCAGGGGAACGACCGGAGACGACTTCATCAAGGTGCTTCTCGACGAGTACGCGTCAGACTTCCCGGCGTTCGTCGAGGAAGGCGTTTCATACGAAATCTTCATCCAGATCGATCAGATTCCCGCGTCCAGCGGCGGCCTTCTCATAAGCAACGGAAACGGCGGCGGCACCAACCTCGCGATCCGCGGCTCCCAGGGGCAAGTGAACTTCAACGTCGGCAGTACGCAGCAGGACGGCACGTACTCCGGTTCCGGATACATTTACGCGCAGCCTACGGAAGCCAGCGAGGGCAAGAAGATCGAGGCCGGGAAGCTCGTTCACCTCGTCGGAATTTACGACCCCGGCGAGGCCAAAGTGAGCCTCTACTATGACGGCGAGCTCGCGAGCCAGGGCGAATTCGGCGAAGGCGACTTCAAGATGGCGGGAACAAAATCCGGTGCGCTCGGAATCGCCTACAACGCGTCCTTCACGACCGAGTGTCTCGGCAACCTGACCCCCTTCACGATCGTAAAGGCGCGCGTCTACAGGCAGCCTCTCACGGCCGAGGAGGTAAAGACGGTCTACGAAAACTGCGTCAAACTCGTCTCGCCTTCGGAATCTAAATGATCAAATTGCAACTGCGGAAGCGAAACCGTTCCCGCCAAAGGAACGGTTTCCTTTTTTGCCTAAAAGGAGGAAAAATTCATGATCAAGCCCTCGTTTTCGTTCAAATACAACGGAGTTCCCTTTGACGAACTGGAGAAAGAGATTACAGAGCTTCCCGGCGGCTTCAGGGTCGTGCTCGCGGACGGACTGACCGTCGACTGCAGGGCGGAATACTTTGAAGAATATGGAGTGACCCGCTGGGTGAACTATTTTTCGAACCCCACGGACCACCCGAGCGGGAAGATTTCCGAGCTTTACGACTGCGACATCACCGTTCCGTTCGACCCCGACCCGCCGGTAACGCGCAAAAACCGCCAGGCGACCTGGGAACCCGAGACCTTCAGGATCGTCAAAACCACAGGCTCGCACGCAAAAGAGAACGACTTTTCCGCCCGCGAAGAGCGGCTCTGGGAAGGGCAGGAATCCCGCGCGTTCTGCTACATGGGGCACGGCGGCGCCGAGAATTTCCCGTTTTTCGACCTTACCCGCGGCGGCAGAGGCGTGCTGGTGGCGATAGGCTGGACCGGGCAGTGGCATGCGCGCTTTTCACGCACTCACGACGCCTGCCGCATCGTTTTCGGAATCGAATTCGCGAATTTCTACATGAAACCGGGGGAGAGCTTCCGCACGGCGTCGGCGACCGTTCTTGAGTACGGTGACGGCCAGGACAACGCCCACAACACGTGGCGGCGCTACATCAAGAACGTAGTCTCACCGGTCGGAAAGCCCGGGAAGCCGGCGGAGCTGCCTTTCAGCGGAATTTTCTGGGGCGGCATTCCTTCGGACGAAATGGTCCGGCGCTGGGAAGGCATCGTGAAGGAAAATCTGCCCCTCGACACCTGCTGGATTGACGCCGGCTGGTACGAGCCGCTCCGTTCGACCACCACCGCCTCGCAGTCCGCCGAATGGCCTCTTGTGGGCACCTGGCAGATCAACAGCTTCTACCACCCTGACAACTACCGCAATCTGATCGACTATTTGAAGGCGCACGACCGCAAATTCCTTGTCTGGTTCGAGCCCGAGCGCATCAAGAAGACCGTCGGCACCTGGACGCGCTACCTCACCCGCAGCGACAAAAATGACGACGACAGCGTCGTGATCGCCCTGAACGACGACAGGGTTCTCGACGAAGTCACCGAAAAAATCGGCGCTGTCATCGAGCTCCTGCAGCTCGACTGGTACCGGCAGGACTTCAACATCTCGCCGCTCGAATTCTGGCTCCACGAGGACGAACCGGACCGCGGCGGCGTCACCGAAATCAAGTACATCAACAACCTTTACAAGTTCTGGGACCGCCTGCTTGAACGCTTCCCGCACCTGATGATCGACGACTGCGCCGGCGGCGGCCACCGCATCGACATCGAAATGCTCTCCCGCTCCGTGCCGCTCTGGCGGTCCGACTACCAGTGCATGTGGGACTGCGTTCCCGAGGCCAACCAGATGCAGAACACCTGCGCCGCGTGGTGGCTTCCCTGGTCGGGAATAGGCTACGGCCCGACGCTCGGCGACCTCTACAGCTTCCGCAGCGCCTACACCGGGGGCATCGCGATCAGGTCCTGGGAACACGTCGACCCCGAGTGGTCGTTCGAAAACGCGCCGGTTCCGTTCGACTGGGCCCGCAAGTATTTCAATGAATATCTGGAGGTGCGCCGCTATTTCAGCGAGGACTTCTACGCGCTCATTCCGAACTCGAAGGAAAACACCTCCTGGTGCGCGCAGCAGTACCACGACCCGGCCGACGGGAGCGGCATAATTCTGGCCTTCCGCCGCGCAAGAAGCCCCTTCTCCGTGCTCCACTCGAAGCCGAAGGGCTTCCTGCCTAATGAACGTTACGAGTTCACCGACCGCGACACGGGAATCAAATTCACCCGGACCGGGCGCGAGCTCCTGTCCGAAGGGCTCGACCTTACCATAAATGAGCAGCGGAAATCGTTGCTTCTGCTGTACAGGAAGGTATAAAGAAGGCGCCGGCCCCCGTTTTCTTTGCGGGTCGGCGCTTTTCCCCTATTTTTAGGTTTAATTACGGCGTTTCCGTTGTTTTGTTTTTCGCGGAAACGCCGCCCTTTTTATACTCAGAAAAGATACTTGACGATGCCCTCTATCGACTTCGTGCCGTGCCACATGTGCGGCCCCTCGAAAACGTCGTGGCAAAGAAGGTCCTCTTTTCCCGCCAGCCTGTAAGCCGACCTCACCTGCTCGACGTACGGGTAGACGTTCGCGAGTCCGCCGCTGCCGTTCAGGACGTCTTCGGTTCCCGTCTCGATCACGAACGGCCTCGGCGCGATCAGCGACCCGATGTCGCCCACGTCGAAATTCTCCCACATGTGCGGCACGTAGTTGCACGAACAGTTGTACAGCTCGAGCAGAGCCTGCCTGAAGCCGTAGAAATAGCCGCTCACCGCCGCGTATTTGATTCTTTTTTCCAGCGCCGTGAAGTAGAGCGTCAGCATGCCGCCGCCCGAAAGCCCGATGCAGCCGATCCTGTCCTGGTCCACGTCCTCAAGCGTCTCGATATAGTCCGTCAGCCGCATAAGGTCCCAGACCCACATTCCCGTCACGCACATTCCCAGCGGAAGCGCCATGAAGTTGAGGTAGTAGCAGGAACTGCTCAGCCGCCTTCCCGCGTCGTCGCCCTGCATGTCGATCTCCCGTCTCTCGCCGAACCCGCGCGCGTCGGGGCAGAAAACTATCGCCCCTTCTTTCACGGCCGACACGCCGAACGCGTAATTGCACCTCTCGATCGACTCCCCCAGTTCGGGAAAGAACGCGTTCCCGGCGACCGCCTCTTTTCCGCAGCTTCCGTGACCGTGCTGGGCAATGACCGCCGGCCGCTTCTCGCCCTTCTTGATTCCATCGGGAACCAGCCGGTAAAAAGGCATCACGACGTCCGGTTCGGTGAATATCGTCCACTTTTCGCGCGTGTAGCCTTCCATTTTCTCGCAGCTCACAAGCCGCGGCTCCGGGTCGGCAGCGCGACGCATTTTGTCAAACCCGAGCAGCTCGCGAAGCTTTTTCTCCGCCTTCTCTCTCCACGCCTCGAACTCCTCCGGCGTTTTGCAGTTCATTCTCATCGCCGGCTCGCTTCCGGCCATTATTTTCGAAAAATGCGGCAGGCAGTCGTAGTATCCGTTCATCTCGTAAACCCCTTTCGGATTTTTGTGCCCTAAGTTTAACACATTTTCGCTTTTTTGACAATCAATGCGTCATATCTTAAAGTATGTGAGAATCATATGAAAAATATAAGCTGAACATTCTTATTCTCATGGTTGTTCTGTTTGTTTCTTGTTTGTCGTGCACGAGGCAGGAGTTTCCGCAAAAACACAATGCTGAAGAAGCGACCGGCGTTCACGAATCAGATTCGAAGCAGGACGAGCTTATGCAGTTTGGAGCCTGCCGGAAATAACAAAAGCAAAACATCAAAAAAGGAATCCGCGGGCTTTTCATGTCTCGAGCCCGCGGATTCCCGTCATTCACTTTACAGTTTTAATGCGGTTCGTGTCAGTTTCCCGCCACTTTTGCCGTCAGCGAATCCCCTTCCCGGTCGATCACAACCGTGTCGCCCGCCTTCACTCCGTCTGAAATGATCAGCTTCGCGACAAGCGTCTCGACCTTCGACCTGATGAACCTCTTGAGCGGTCTCGCGCCGAAATTCGGGTCGTAAGCCGACTCGACCGTGAAATTCTTGGCCGCTTCCGTGAATTCGATTCCGATGTGGCGCTCCTCGAGCCTTGCCGCAAGCCCCGCAACCTGCAGATCGATGATCTTGTAGATTTCCGCCTTCGTGAGCGGCTTGTAGAAAACGATATCGTCGAGACGGTTCAAAAATTCCGGCCTGAACGTCCTTCTGAGCAGCGCGTTCACCTGTTCCTCGGTTTCGGGCGAGAGCTCGCCGTTTTCGTCGATGCCGTCGAGAATGAAATTCGAGCCGAGGTTCGACGTGAGGATTATGATCGTGTTCTTGAAGTCGACCGTTCTTCCCTGCGAGTCGGTAATTCTGCCGTCGTCAAGCACCTGCAGAAGCACGTTGAATACGTCCGGGTGCGCCTTCTCGATCTCGTCGAAAAGCACCACCGAGTAGGGCTTTCTGCGCACGGCCTCGGTAAGCTGCCCGCCCTCTTCATAGCCGACGTATCCCGGAGGCGCTCCGACAAGCCTGGACACCGAGAACTTCTCCATATACTCGGACATGTCGATACGGATAATGTTCTTTTCGTCGTCGAAAAGGGCCTACGCCAGCGCCTTCGCGAGCTCGGTCTTACCGACGCCCGTAGGCCCCAGGAACATGAACGAACCGATCGGCCTGTTCGGGTCCTGAATGCCCGCACGCGACCTCAGAATCGCCTCGCTGACCTTCGTGACCGCGCTGTCCTGGCCGATGACCCTTCTGTGCAGAACGTCCGCCAGCCTCAGAAGCTTCTCGCGCTCGCCCTCCACCAGCTTTGTGACGGGAATGCCCGTCCACCTGGCAACGATCTCCGCGATTTCCTCTTCGGTGACGCAGTTTCTCAGAAGCTTTTCGCCTGAGCCTTTGCCTGTGCCGCTACCGTCTCCGGCAGTCGCCGCGTTCTCCAGTTTCTCGAGTTCTTCTTTCAGTTTCGGAAGTCTTCCGTACTTGAGTTCGGCCGCCTTGTTGAGGTCGTATTCACGCTCCGCCCGCTCGATCTGCGCGTTGACGGACTCCAGCTCCTCGCGAATGGCCTGTACCTTGCTGATGGAGCCGCGTTCGTTTTCGAGCCGCGCCTTGAGCGCCGCGAACTGCTCCCTCTTTTCGCTCAGTTCCTTCCTGATGTCCGCCAGGTGCTCCGCCGAGTACGCGTCCGTCTCCTTTTTGAGGGCCGCCTCCTCGATCTCGAGCTGCATGATTTTTCTTGAAATGTCCTCCATCTCCGCCGGCATCGAACCGATCTCGGTCTTGATCACCGCGCACGCCTCGTCCACCAGGTCGATCGCCTTGTCAGGCAGAAAACGGTCGGTTATGTAACGGTTCGACAGCACCGCGGCGCTGATCAGAGCGTTGTCCTGGATTTTCACCCCATGGAACACCTCGTAGCGCTCCTTGAGACCCCTCAGAATACTGATCGTGTCCTCAACCGACGGCTCGTCGACCATGACCGGCTGGAACCTTCTCTCAAGCGCCGCGTCCTTTTCGATGTACTTTCTGTACTCGTCAAGCGTCGTCGCGCCTATGCAGTGGAGCTCGCCCCTCGCCAGCATCGGCTTCAGAAGATTGCCCGCGTCCATCGACCCCTCGGTTTTCCCGGCGCCGACGATCGTGTGCAATTCGTCTATAAATAGGATAATTTTACCCTCACTTGCCTTGACCTCGGCAAGAACCGCCTTCAGCCTCTCCTCGAACTCGCCCCTGTACTTCGCGCCGGCGATCAGCGCGCCCATGTCGAGCGAAAACAGTTTTCTCTCCTTGAGGTTGTCGGGAACGTCGCCCTTCACGATCCTCATCGCGAGCCCTTCGGCAATCGCGGTCTTTCCTACGCCCGGCTCGCCTATCAGCACCGGGTTGTTCTTGGTCTTTCGTGAAAGAATCCTTATAACGTTTCTGATTTCTACGTCCCTGCCGATGACCGGGTCGAGCTTCTGGTTCCTCGCGAGCGCCACAAGGTCCTGCGCGTATTTTCCGAGCGCGTCATATGTGTCCTCAGGGTTGTCCGTCGTGACACGCGCGTCTCCGCGGACCTTCCTGAGACTCTCCATAAGCGCCGCCGACGCGATACCGTGTTTCGCAAAAAGCTGCCCCACCGTTCTGTCGCCGCGCTCGCACATCGCAATCAGAATGTGCTCCACAGAAATGTAGCTGTCCTTCATCCTGTCCGCAACGTCGCCCGCCGCCTTCAGAAGGTCGTCGCTCGCCTGCGAAATGTAAATCTTGTCCGCCTCGCGCCCAGGTCCCGTAACACCTGGAATCTTCGAGATCTCAATGTCCGCGTCCCGCTTCAGCGCTGAAACGTCGGCTCCCATATTAGAGAGAATTTGAACCGCCAGTCCCGTTCCGTCTTCAAGCAGCGCCGACAGAATGTGAACCGGCTCCACGCTCATGTTGCTGTTGTCGATTGCCTTTCTCTGCGCCGCCGCAAGCGCCTCTCCTGTTTTTTTCGTAAAGCTTTCAGGTCCTATAGTCATTTTTATGCCCCCTTTGCCTGTTTGTTATTGAATTGGTTTTTGTTGTTTGCGGGTTGGAAAATCCACTGATTGGAAAATCCACAACACGGAGAATCCACCGTTTTCCGGGAAATCAAAGTTTCTCTGCGGAAAATCCACAGCGCGGAAAATCCACCGTATTTCCCGGAAATCCCGCCCCGCTGTTTTCGTGAAAATCTCCGCCGGCCAAGCCGTCCGCCGTGTACGGTTCACGACTTTGACCTTCTTTGACTTTCGCAGTATCATTGTACCACGAAAATTTATTTTGTCAACAAAAATCGTGTTTTCAATGTTATTTTCAAGAATCAAACTTCGATTGACCCGGGACGGAAAAAACATTAAAATATATTCGGGAGGTGCCTTGCGATGGTCAAGTTCATGAAAAAGCTCATACCCGTTATGCTGCTGCTGATAATTGTCCTCGCAGGCATACTTATTTATCTTTCGGTCACCCGCAATTCCGGGAACGATCCCACCGCCACTCCCGAACCCACGTCGCAGTCACAGCAGGCAACGAACAAGCCCGACGAAACCCAAGAAACCAAAGAAACTCAAGAAATCCAAGAAACCCCTTCAAGCGAACCGGCGCCGACAGACGTTCCCGCTGAGCCGACCCCTTCCCCCGAACCGGTCTACAGCGCGGTTCTCAAACCTTACCTGACCGGCGAAGGCTCGTCTTCGGTCACCGTTTCAGTAAAGGAAAATCTGATTCTCGCCGAGTACCCCTACACCGCGAACGAGTCGCTTGTCAAATCGCTGAAGCTCGTTCTTGACGGCGAAAACATCGCAAAGGCCGACTTTTCGGCGGAAAATATTGTTCCCTGGCAGACGTATCCCGTCACAATAACCGACACGAACGGCCTCACGAAGGATTACGTTTTCACCGCGAGACCCGCCGCCAAGAACATTCCCGTCGTCTCAATCTACACCGATTCACCGGTCGAGAGCCGCACCGAGTACGTCGGCGGAACCATTTACGTCAACAGCGACAACGCCGAAGGCTACTACGGCAAAAACATAAACGGCGCCGGCCTCAAGATCCGCGGCCGCGGGAACGCCTCCTGGTCGATGACCGACAATCGTTCCTACCGCATCAAGCTCGACGAAAAGGCGTCCGTTCTGGGCCTCCGCTCAAACCGCGACTGGGTCATCGTTTCGACCTATTTCGACAAGTCCCTCATCAGGAACGTCGTCGCCCACAGCATGGCGCAGCAGATGAGCCACCTCTACTACACGCCGACCCACATTCTCGTCGACTTCTTCCTGAACGGAAAATATCTCGGCGTCTACACGGTCGCCGACAAGATCGAGGAGGCGAAAAGCAAGGTCGACATCTACAACGGTTCGAACCCCGAGGAGCCCGGCTTCATGATTGAAATTGGCTGGGACTACTCGCAGCCCTACGTGCGCGACCGCGACTACTTCGACACAGACGTTATCATACGGCTTTTCGTGAAGGAACCCGACATTCCCGCGGCGAATTCTCCGGAAATACTCTACATAAAAGACTACATCAGGAAAACCGAGCAGGCGATTCTGGCCGGCGAAGGCTACGAGGAATACCTCGACGTCGACAGCATGGTCGACTGGTTCATCATCGCCGAGCTCACCAACAACACCGAAATGGGCTTCTACCGCAGTTGCTACATGTACAAGCCCGAGGGCGGGAAGCTCATCATGGGGCCGGTCTGGGACTTCGACATGGCTTTCGGGAACCACAGCGGCGACATTCCCGGCTACGACGGCTGGGCGACCGCGGAGGCGACCTACTGGCTCGTAAACGACACGTGGGCGACGTACCTGATCAAGGACCCGGATTTCATGGAAAAAGTGAAAGCGCGCTGGCTCGAAAAAAGGCAGGAACTGCTCGAGACCGCTTACGCGACCATCGACACGCAGTACGCAATCGTGAAGGCGTCCGCCGACGTCAACTTCGAGGTGTGGGACATACTCACCAAACAGGTCGGCGAGGGAACGGTCGACTACACGGTCTACAACACCTACGAAAAGCAGGTTCAATACGTAAGAGAGTTCATAACGAAAAGAGCCGCCTGGATCGACCGGCGGCTCGGCGTGAACGGTTGAAATCTGTTCTTTATGTGTCAATGCATTCTTAAATCGATACGTTTAAGGCCCACAAAGGTAAAAAAGTCCCACCATGGTCCGCAGTACGTTTCCGCCTTATGCGTGGTGGGCTCTGTCAGTTAAATTGTACTCCAAACCGGAGACAGTGTCTATATCTTTTTGCGAAAAACACAAGTAAAAACAGGGTTTGCGGTTAATTGCTTTATCACAACTCCGTGAAACAATCACCCTTATCCTTCACTTATTTCCTTTTCCTGTTCAATATTTTGCTCATGAGCGGGACAAGCACGAAGAAGAACAGCGCGGCGGCTGCGAGCAGCAGCACGATGCCGAGAATGATTCTTCCGACGTTGTTTTTTGTTCCTTTGTCCGGATCGGTTTTTCCGCCTTCGGGTGTTGCATCCGGGGTTTCGGCCGGAATTTCCGTTGGAGTTTCGGTCGGGTTCTCTTCCGGCGTGGCCGTTCCCGGAACTGACGTTTCTCCCGATTCGGGCGTGGGAGTCGGTTCCGGGGTCGGTTCCGGAGTCCGTTCCTGCTCCGCGTAGGAGACGATATTTTCCATCATGTCGTTGATGCCCGAGTCGTTCCCGACGGTTGTGCGGTAAAGGCCGAACGCCGCGCAGCTGTACTCGTACTCGTCGTCGACGTAGAACCAGGTCCACTGCTGGGATTCGTGCTTGAGGTAGGCGTTCTTTTCGACTTCAAGGGGCGTCATTCCGCCCAAAACGTCCATTTTCTGGCGGAGGTCGAGGCGCAGCTTGTTCTCGCCGTAAAGGTGAAGGTAGGTCTTCGGCACGTCCCAGGTACCGTATTTGTTCGCGGATTCCGGTCAGGCCGTCGCGTCCGCCGTCTTCTCCACCGCTTCCCTCAAAGCCGCGCAGAGAATGATGTGGCCGCCGTGGCCGTATTCACCGTTGATGTCGTGGCTAACGATGACCTGGGGCTTGAAGCGCCGGATATTTTCCGCCACCGCCGCGGTCAGCTTTTCGTAATTATAGATGGTTTTCGCATACTCGAGGCTCTCCGCGTAGTGGTCGTCGAAGTCCATATTCACCGGGTAGTTGCGTACGCCCATGGTCCAGAGGCCGTCCAGTTTTTCGTGCTCGCGGGTCTTCTCGCCGTTCCAGTAGTTGCACATGTAGACCACCTGGGTGCGGTAGCCGAGCGCGCAGTAAAGGGTGACCGCGCCGCCGAAAAAGAGGACTTCGTCGTCCGCGTGGGTCGAGAATACCAGCAAATCGGCCTTTTCGAGGGACTTTTCCCACCGCTGCACCCAGTCGGGAAGCTCGCCCTCCGAGAAGGCGTAGATCTCGCAGATGCGGGTGGTCGCGGGAATATTTATCGTGCACTCCTTCGCGCCGCCCGGAATTTCCACGTATTCGTGGAGAAAACCGTTTTTGCCGAAGGTCCCGTTCTTTCCGTCGTAGGAGAGCGTCCACTCCTTCACGGGTCCGTCCCACTGGATGTACAGGCCCGCCATCGGCCGCTCGGATCTCACCGTTACCGTCTCGCCGGCGTTAAAACCGTAGCCGGTGTAGTCGTCCCTGTCCCTGAGAAGCGGAAGATTGGTCCCGCCGCTGTCCACGTTCACGCTGAGAGAGGCCGCGCTTCCCACCAGCGTCACCGTATCGGAAACGTTCCCCTTATAGAAGCCGTTTTCGTCGAACTCGTCGGCGCCTTTGTAGACGCAGGCGGTGATTTTGATCGGCGTGTTGATGTAGTCGACCTTTTCGCCCGCGGTGACCTTCATCGACGAGAGCGTGAGGTCGCCGGTCTCGTCCGGTTCAAGGTGGGAATACCAGACGCCTTTTTCGACCCTGATGTCGTCGTAAATGTAATTCTCGAGGTAGGCGCGGTACGAAAGTTCGTCGCCGGGTTTCATGATCATCTTGTCCACCGTCACGCCGTCGGACGTCCCGAACTGCACGCGGTAGCAGATCTTGCAGCCTTCATTTCCGGAAAATGCGTTCCAGGCCTCTTTCCAGACGTCCTGATAGTGCCTGCCGTCGATTTTTATCTCCTCAGCGGTCGACGCGATCGGGTAGATGCTCGTGATGTCGCTGCCGGTCCGCCACTCGGACTTGAACGTCTCACCGTACTTCGAGAACACCCCGCGGTCGGCGTACTTCTTGTAGAGCGTGATTGTCGTAACGCCCTCCGCGTTCACCTCAGTTAAGTGCGTGAACATCGCCGCGGCCAGAATTGCGACCGCAATCAGTAACAAAAACAGTTTTTTTATCTTCATTCCGCGGCACCTCCGGACTCAAATGATTCAAATGATTCAAATAGTAAATGCCGGTTAAACAGCTTTTTTTACGCCGCCGTAAACGGTTAAAACGGCCGTAACAAACAGCAGCACCGCCGACAGCACGTACAAAATGATCGTTTTCGACGACGCCGTCCCGTACACGGTCACGATTCCGATGAACGCGTTCCTTGCGATTTCCGACGCCGCGAGCAGCCTGAACGTCGTGATTGCCGGCAGGAACGCCTCCCACCTGTCGCTTTTCCGCGACCGCCACTTCAAAAACACGAAGAACACGAACATGACAAGCGGTATCAGAAACAGCAGCCTGATCCGCCACGAATACACCCCGTGCCCCAGAAATTCGTAAATCACCGCGAAGATCACGCACAGCGCCGTCATCACCAAATATCCGATTCTGGCTCTATTCAGGTATGTAGACAATATCGCTCACGAACCTTTCCGTAATGCGCCCGCTGTTCACGGGTTTGTTAATGATCTTTCCGTTGAAATACATCGCGGTCGAACCGCCGCCGTCAAAATTGTACGCCTCCGTGGCGCCGAGGGTCTTCAAAAACTCCGCCATCTGCAGCAGCGAAAGTCCGGCGTTGTCACTTGTTCTGCCGTCGCTGACCACCAGAAGGTAGTGAAGCGGCTCGATCTGCGCGACTACGGTGCGCGGGTTGCTCGCCAGGTGGTTCATCACGTCGTCGTTCGCGCCCACGGAAATCTCCCCGTTCTTGATAATGGCCGGCCCGAACGAGAACACCTGCCACGGCGCCCACGAAATCACCTCGTCAATGTCCGTCGTTCTCTCGTCGAATGTCACGAACGAGCCGTCCTGCAGCACCGCGAGGTCCTGGTACGTGTTCCGCTCGTTCCGCTGCGAGACCGTCTTCCGCCACACCTGCCCGTTCCGGACAACGTAGCCGTTCTCTCGTTTTCCGTAAAAGTCGCCGTTTATCGCAAGGATCGCATGGTTGTTCTTCGCCTGCTGCGAGGTGGTCTCGATAATGTTCCTGCCGAACGTGTTCTTCGCGAACGCCGCCTTCAGCGAGTAAACGCTTTTCATTTTAACGTCCGCGACGTAAATGTCGGTCCCGTGCTCGCGGTACTTCGTGATCACGATGTCGACTTCGCCGTTGTGGTACTCGTTGCCGGTGAGAATGATTCCCGGAACTTCCGTCGGCTCCGGTGTAGGCGTGGGTGTCGGAGGCTCGGTCGGAATTTCCGTAGGGGTTTCGGTGGGTTTATTTTCCGGCGAAGACGTGGTTCCCGGCTGTTCCGGCGTTTCCGAAATTATTTCCGGCGTTTCCGTCATATTTTCCGTTGAACTTTCCGTTGCTTCAGGCGTTTTTTCCGCAGTCAAAGCCGGTGTTTCCGTCGGATTTTCCGCTGGCGCCGGCGTGTTGATCATGACCGGCTCCGGTTCTACATTCTGAACCGTCGGAATGATAAAGAAATCGAGCATAAGGTACGCGAAAACTCCCGCCACCGCGACGCACAGAACAATATATAAAATTGTGTAGAACCTCGCTCTGTCTTTCATTTTCGCAGGCACCTCCGCGAACGATTATACCACCGCCCCTTTAAAGTGTCAACGATTCCGCGCTTTGCCGTTCACGCCGCCGCGCTTGATGAAAAGGCAAAATCAGGGTATAATAAACAGGAATGAAATTGCGGGAAAACCGCCGTATTTGACAGCCGTCCGGCGCTGAACCGGAGATTCAGGAAGAACTTGCGGAGGATTTCATGGAGGAGCTTATGGACACCAAAAAAGTACTCGATTACATCGTTTCAAACTGGGCGAAAACGATCCGCCGGCCCGACGACGTGATTCACGGGAACATCCGGATTCCGTTCCCGTTCACCGTTCCCGACGCCGAGGACACGTTCACGGATTTTTACTACTGGGACACGTACTTCCACAACATCGGGCTCATCCTCTCCGGCCGCGAGGAACAGGCCGAGAACAACCTTGACGTCATGAAGTTCTTCGTCGGCCTGCTCGGGTACGTCCCGAACGCCAACCACATCACCGACCGCAGCCAGCCGCCGCTTTTCACGCGCGGGGTGTTCGACCTCTACAAAACGACCGGCGACAAGGCGGTGATCCTCCGCTACATCGACGCGCTGCTCAAAGAGCACGACTTTTTCGTCACGAAGCGCACCCTTCCCTGCGGTCTCTGCGCCTACAGTACCGCCATGACCGACGATGAACTGCTCGGCAACACCTGGCTCTTCGACAGGGTCGGCGAACCCGTTCCCGAAAAGCGCGAAGACGTCATCCGCATGACCCGCAACCTGTTCGCGATCGCGGAAAGCGGCTGGGATTTCAACCCCCGGTTCGACACTCCGGAAGGCCGGTTCCGCGCAGACGAGTTCATCCACCTCGACCTGAACTGCCTGCTTTTCGACGCGGAGCGGAAAATTTCCTTCATGCTGCGGGAAATCGGCAGGAATGACGACGCAGACGCGATGGCCGAGCTCGCCTCCGAGCGTAAAGAACTCATAGAGAAGTATCTGCATGACCCGGTCAGCGGCCTTTATCTCGACTACAATTTCGTTCGCGAAGAGTTTTCAAGCGTCGTCTCGGCGGTTTCGTTTTATCCCTATTTTTCGGGAATTTCCAACGATTTTGAAGGCGCGCTCAAGGTTCTTTCGCGGCTCGAACTCCCCCACGGCGTCGCCACCTGCGAGGAACGCCCCGGCGCCGCCTACCTCCAGTGGGACTTCCCGGCGATGTGGCCCTCCAACGTCTACTTCACGGTCGCCGCCCTCGAAAGCGCCGGCCTTCCCGACGACGCCCGCCGGATCGCATACAAGTACGTCGAGACCGCCACCCGCGTCTTCGAGAAAACCGGCTGTCTCTGGGAAAAATACGACGCCCTCACCGCCGAAGTCTCGGTCACGAACGAGTACAGAACACCGAAAATGCTTGGCTGGACCGCCGGCGTCTACCAGTTCATGTGCGCCAAGTACGGCTTCTGATTTCAAGCGCCGGCTTAGAACACCGAAAGGAATGCATTCATGCCTTTTATTCTCTTAAACAAAAACCGCGATGAACTTTCCGCCGCCGCGACGGTCATTTTTGCCGCTAGGGGCTCCTCCGCTTCGCGGGTCCTGAACGACACGCGGCAGAAGTTTGCCTTCAAAGGCGGCTGCACCGTCAGAAAAGGAATACACATAACGTCGGTAACGCGTTCTTCCGCCGCCAAAAAACGTAGCAGGAACACCCGCTCCGAGCTCGTTCTGATTGCCAAGATGCCCGCCCGTTCCCGCGTCCTGCCCGAAAAATACTTCAGGAAGCTTCTTATCTCTTCGCTGAAAAAAGTGTCCGATGCGGGGCTCGACAGTGTGGTCATTTTCTGCCCCTCCGGTCTGGAAGCTTCTTCCGGGTCCTTCAGCCTGTATAAAGAAGCGCTCGACGTGTCGGAAAGCCTTTTCCCGGAAATAACGGTCTATTTCGCCGCCGGCGGGCTTCTGTCCGGTGAACTGACTTTGAATTCTCCGCAGGGCGAAGACGTCGACGGCTACCTCGCCGCCAATTACAGACCCGCCACGGAAGTACGTCCCGTTTTGGGAAGCGGACGCGACGCGTTAGTTCCCGACTATAAGCATGATCGGCTTTCCGCGGTTTCGGCGAAGATTGCGGAAAATCGGCAGGCCATATTGTCCATGCCCGAGACCGATCACAATAAGCGCGCCCCTTCCCGGAAAACGCTTCACCACCGGCCGGGGCACCCGAAACGTCTGAAGGATTTTCCGGATGATACCGACGAAAACCTTTACGAAGCCCCGGATGAATGCGACGTTGAAAGCGCAGTCACCGTCACAGGCGCAAAACGCAGAGTAAGATTAGACGAGGAACACGAAGAGGAATACGAGAATGAACTTGCGGTTGAATCCCGGCTCGAATTCACCGACGCTCCTTTAGGTGCCGCAGCCGGCGCGTTCTCTACCGTCACTTCAAGCGAGGCCCGGGCCGAGGCGGTGAACGCGGTTCCTTTCCATGCTTTAAACGCGGTCTCCTCGATCGATGACAACCTCTCCGGCCTTGAAGACGGCTTTGCCACGGTTTTGTTCAAAATGATCGACGCCCGCGGCCTCACGGACCCCGAATGCTACCGCCGCGCCAACGTCGACCGCAAGCTCTTTTCCAAGATCCGCAACAACCCGGACTACCACCCGCGGAAGGACACCGTTCTCGCCTTTTGCATCGCCCTCTGCCTCACGCCCGAAGAGTCTTCGACCCTCCTTGCCAGCGCCGGCTACACCCTCTCCAACTCGATCCGCCGCGACGTGATCGTCAAATATTTCCTGGAAAAGGGAGTCTACGACATCATCCGCCTTAACGAAGTCCTCTTCGAGAAGGACGAACAGCCACTCGGCTCGTTCTGACCCTGCATAAAAACCGGATAATACAATCGAAAAAGCCGCCCTTCACGGACGGCTTTTGTCGTGCAACCGAGACGTATATTTAATCGCTCCGCCTATTCAACTGCTTTCTTTCCGGTACTCTTCCCACCGGAAATAGCGTTCGCCACAACTCCGGTGACGACCGCGATCAAGGCCGTTCCGGCAACCATCGCAAGAACGCTGACCCACCACTTTCCGCCGTTGGCGAGATGGTAGAAATCCTCCCATTTTTCGGCAAAAATCACCATCCACAGATAGACGGCTCCGTATACGATCATCGGCGCCACGCCCAGTGCGAAAAACGCTGGTCTTATCCTCACTCCCGCCTCCGCGATCCAGAGCGTTAATAGCGCTGCCAGCGGCGTCAGCAGGTGCAGAAAAAGATTGATGCCTACGAACATCGCCTTGAATCCGTAAATGAACCCAAGAAAAACGACCACAGTCAAAAACGTCAGCATCACCGCCACGGTCCCGACAAATTTAAAAACTCTGACCCATTCCGGATACTCCCGCCCAGTCGCCAGCTTCACGATGCCGAAAACCGCCACGAACAGCGACGCGACCGCAACGAGAACGTTCGAGTCGACCGTAAAATACCTGAACGCGACCGGTCCGACAACCTCCATGTTGCCCCTGCCGCCCTTCACGAAAAACGTCAGCACACAAAACGCGGTAACCGCAAAGATCGCCACGTTAAACACGACCGCAAACACAGTCCTAACTCTCTCCGCTTTCGAAAGCTTCATAACGCTTCAGCTCCGCCGCAGGAAGTCACCCTTACTTGTCGGTAATGATCTTCTTCAGTTCGTCCATGAACGTGTCCACGTCCTTGAACTCCCTGTAGACCGACGCAAACCTGACATACGCGACCTTGTCGATGTCTTTCAGCTTGGACATAATGAGCTCGCCTATCTTCTCGCTTGAAATCTCTTTCTGCATCGAAGACACCAGCGCCTGCTCAACGTCCTTCACAAGCCCTTCGATCTGGTCGTTCGTGACGTTTCTCTTGTCGCACGCCCTCATGACGCCGCGCCTGATCTTGTCGCGGTCGAAGATCTCGCGCGTACCGTTCTTTTTGATCACCATCAGCTCGATGGTCTCGATTTTCTCGAACGTCGTGTACCGCTCGCCGCAGTTGTTGCACAGCCGTCTGCGCCGGATAAAAGTTCCGTCTTCAGAACTTCTAGAGTCGACAACCTTGTCTTCCAGGCTTCCGCAATATGGACATTTCATAACATTTCCGCCTTTTGATTGAGTATTTTCGGATTCGTCCCGAACAAGCAGGCAATAAGCCGGGTTCTGTCTTTTGGGACGGCCATCTATCTGGACCTGACATTACTGCCAGGCTCTAGCCACCTCGGGCCTGCCGGGCCGGCATATTTGGCCCATAACGGTGTTGCTCCGGATGGGGTTTACACGGCCATTACGTCTCCGCAATGCCGGTGAGCTCTTACCTCGCCTTTTCATCCTTACCCGCCGAAGCGGGCGGTAATTTTCTGTTGCACTTTCCTTGAAGTCACCTTCACCGGGTATTACCCGGCACCCTTGCCCTGTGGAGCCCGGACTTTCCTCAGACGGGTCCTTTCGTAACCGCCCGCGGCCGTCTAGCCTGCTTGTGCGTCGATTATACAAATTTCAGCGTCTTTTGTCAAAAAAAATCCAAATCCTCGGGCGAGGTGATCTTCACGTTTTTGACGCTTCCCTCGACAAAAACGACCTTTCCGCCTGCTCTCAGCACAATTTCCGCGTCGTCCGTCACCTGTCCGTCCCGTTCCGGATCGTATTTCGCGAACGCGTCTGAAATGACGTCCAGCCTGAAGCTCTGCGGCGTCTGCGCTCTGAAAAGCCCCTGCCGCGGCACAATTTTATCCGCAAATCCGTCAGTCCCCGCGACGACCGTGTCCGTCACCGGAATCACCGTCTCGCACGCGCCTTCCTTTTTCGCCGCCTTTATATTGTCGCGAACGATCTTCCCGGTAATGAACGGCCTCGCGGCGTCGTGAATAAGCACCGTGTGTCTCTTCCGTTTTTCGCCGGTCACGCCTCTCACTTCCAGGAACGCCTCGACCTCCGCCACGCCCGCCGCCGAAGACTCCGCTCTCGTCTCTCCCCCGGGCACCACCGAAATAACCTTGGTAAACCCGTATTTTTCGAGCAGCTTCCGGCAGTATTCGCACCAATCCGGCACGCACACCACCACGATTCCGTCGATCTGCGCGCACTCCTCAAAAACGGAAAGCGTGTGAACGATTATCGGTTTTCCGCCTGCGGTCAGGAACTGCTTGGGCTTTTTCGCCCCCATGCGGCTTCCCGTTCCGCCCGCGAGACAAATCGCAAAATTCATAAAATCTCCTCCGGAGCCTCGGTTTCGAACCTGTTTTTCCTGAGAAACGCCTTAAAATCGTCGGGAAGCGGCGCCTTGAAGGTCATCACTTCTCCTGTGGAAGGATGCGTCAGCGTGAGTCTGCCCGCGTGAAGCAGCTGCCCCGCAAGCCCTCTGGTGTTTTTGATTCCGTAGACCGGATCGCCCGCCACCGGGTAGCCTATCGCCGCCAGGTGAACCCTTATCTGATGCGTCCGCCCCGTTTCAAGCCTGACTCTCAGCAGCGCGAACCCCGCTTTCTCCTCTAAAACTTCAAAATGCGTAACCGCCTCGCGCCCTCCCGGCACTCCCGCGGCCATCTTTTTCCTGTCGTTTCTGCTTCTTCCTATGGTCATGTTGACCGTTCCCGAAACAACCTTCGGCCGGCCCTCGGTCACCGCGTAGTACACTCTCGCCATCGAATGGTCTTTAAGCTGCTCCGCAAGCGCAAGGTGCGCCGCGTTGTTCTTTGCCACGCAGACGAGCCCTGTCGTGTCCTTGTCGATGCGGTGAACGATTCCCGGCCTGATGGCTCCGTTGATGTCGGAAAGATCGTCGCATCGGTAAAGAAGAGCGTTCACAAGCGTACCGGAAACGTTGCCCGCCGCGGGATGAACGACCATCCCTCTCGGCTTGTTGACGACAATAATGTCCCTGTCCTCGTAAACCACGTCCAGCGGTATGTTTTCCGGCTCCGCGTCGATTTTTTCCGGCGCCGGCACCGTAACTCTCACGGCGTCGCCCGCTTTAAGCTTCAGATTCGCCTTGCATTTTTCTCCGTTTACCGTGACGTTCCCGCCGTCGATAAGCTTCTTAACGCCGCTCCTGCTGAAAGTTCTGAAACCAAAACTCCCGCCCGAAGCAGTATCCTCAGGAAGCTCAAAATCGTCGGCGTCCTCAAAATCCTCAATAAGATTCCCGGCAAAACCGCCGGAAAATTCCCCGGAATCCTCCGCTTTCTCCTCCCCGCACAGCGCGCACAGAGCATCGGCAACATAGGTGTCGACCCTTTTGCCGCCCTCTTCGACTGTCAGGTTGAAAACGCGCTCCTCCGGCATAAACTCACTCCCCGGCGTACTGTTCCGGCTCGGCAGGCTTTTCAGGATTCTCCGCTTTTGCCTTTTCCTTGTACAGGAACTTGTAAAGCGGGGTGCCCTCTCTGAACGCCTTCTTTTTGGACGAAATGAAAATCAGGTAAATAATGAGCCCGATGCTGCCCGCCGTCACGCAGATGTCCGCGACGTTGAAGGCCGGAAACTCGTACCCGAACAAATTGTAAAAGCTCAGAAAGTCCGTCACGTAGCCGAGCCTGATCCTGTCGATAACGTTTCCGATCGCGCCGGCCGCCAGCAGCCCGAGGCAGAGCTTCAAAAAAGCCGAATCCGCCTGAACGTAGGCAAAAATCACCAGCGCCGCAACCACTATGGAAACGATGGAAAGCACCGCAGTTGCGTTTGAAAAAATCCCCCACGCCGCGCCTGTATTCCGCCAGCAGACTATCCGGAAAAAGCCCGGAATGACGTCGATGCCGGTAGTCACGTTGGTCACCACCAGATATTTTGTTATCTGATCCGCGGCTATCAGGAGCAGACAGATAATGCTAATCACGATATACGAAACCATACTTCCCTCACTTAAATCAATTCCCGCCTTCACCGGTAGGCGCGGGCGTCCCGTCCGCAGCCGGTTCCGGAGTCTCCTCAACAGGCTCTTCTATCCACCACTCCGCCGCCGTCGCCAGAATGTTCCACGGCCTGCCAGCTTCCTGCCTGAACCCCTGAAGTCTCCCGATCAGAACGACCGCGTTGTCGGCTATAAACATGCCTGCAATCGGGTTGTCCTCCAGAACGATCTTCTCAATTTCATTGTACGCCGCCAGGATAACGCCCGCGTTTTCGATCGTTTCGATTTGCTCGATATAGTCGTCGATTCTGGAATTGCCGTAGAACGTGAAATTGAGTTCACCGTCCGTTTTGAGAATCTTTTCCACGCTCTGCCAGGTTCCGAGTTCTATCTCGACCGCCGCCAGCATGTATTCCTTGTTGCGGAGTCTGTCCAGATATTCGTCGTCGCCGATTTCCTCAAGTTCGACCGTCACGCCGATCTCTTTAAGCGCGTTCGTCGCCTGTCTCAGCGTCCTGCCCATCCTGAAGTTAGCCTTCGGACTGATCGCCCTCACGATAAGTTCGTTGCCGTCGGCGTCATACCACTTCCCGTCAACCGCACTTTTCGTGTATCCCGTAGCGTTCATCAAAAGCTGCGCGCGCACGGGGTTGTAAGGATAGTCCTCCTGGTTCTGCCGTCTGTAAACGGTTCCCGAGTAAAGCGGCAGCAGTGAAACCGTGCCGTGCCCCGAGGCGGCGGCGCTGACCGCTTCCTGTCTGGAAGTCAGAAGGTTGAGCGCGCGTCTCATGTCCGAACTCGCGAACGCGTTTGCCAGCGTCACGAACGTTTTCTCCTCGCCTGTCTCTACATCGTCGCTCGAAACCGGGTTGCTTATCAGGTAGGTCGAAGAGCAGTTGATCGCGATAAAATCATAAACGCTGCCCGTGTAGTACTGCACCTTCGTGTCTTTCTTAAGCGCCGAAAGACCCACGCTAGATCCGTAGAACAGAGCCATGTCGAAATCCGACCTTAGCTTCGCGTCCTCGCTCTCATAAAACGTAATCTCAACGTTGTCAAAATGTGTAAGCGCGTCCGCGTTCCTGTAATCCGCGTTTTTCTCGAGCGTCAGCTTTTGTCCGGTCAGGTCCTTCTGTTTGAAAATGCCCGTTCCGGCCAGCAACACCGGTCTGTCCGCCGCGAGCGTCTGCCACCCTACAAGCGGTATCGCCAGTTTTTCCGGCACGTGCGCATCCGGTTCCTTGAGCACCAGCTGCAGCGTTTTTTCGTCCTTCGCGAAGCACCCCGCGACGTTCTCAACGTTGGCCGCGTAGTTTCCGCCTCTAGCAATAATATAATCGATCACGCGTTTTACGTCGGACGCTTCGACCGCGCTTCCGTCGTGAAAAACGATTCCGTCCGCAACAGTGAACTCCCAGACCGTGAACTCTTCGTTGTGAACCCATTCCCTAAGAACGTTGCCTGTAGGCTCCATAAAACTGTCGGGAACCACGAGCATCTCGCAAACGAATCCCGCGTAGACCCTTATATCCTCGTTGTTCGTAAGAAGCGGATTGATAGTGTCGAACGGTCCCACGGAAAGTTTAAGCACGCCGCCTTCAACGGGAAGTCTCTCCTCCGCTGCAGGTTCGTCCGCCCCGGGAGTCGAAGTTGCCACAGGGTCGAAGGTGTCGTCGGGACGTTCGCCGGAAGGCGTTTTAGCACACGAAAAAAGCATCACGGCCGCCAGTAAAACCGCGGCTGCCGCAGCCAGTCTCCCGAATCTGTTCAATTCTGCAAACGGCGCTCTTCTCATGCTCTCTCCTCCCTTCCGCGTAAAATCCGTTAAAAACCGGCAATCCGGCCGTACGAGTTCATATTATCACATCTGAAGCTTGAATTAAAGGCTTCCCGGAATCTCCGCAACCTTTACAGCGGTTTCAGCTCACTTTTCCAGCCAGATCACCGCGCCCATCAGCCCTTCGTTCATGCCTTTTTCGGCTCTGTACGAGAAGAACAGTTCCCTGTTTTCCGCGCATGCGGTGCATATTTCAGGCGCGCTTATATTCTCTCTCCTGACGCCTGCGCGGACCAGCGAATACACTGCCACCGCCCTCAGGTCCACCAGATATTTCCCGCGCGCGCCGTCCCATTTCACCGCGCGAACGTCCGGAAATCTCTCCCCGAAAACCCTTGCCACAGGATAGTCGACTTCAAAACACTCTCCGCAGATGCCGGGCCCTATCGCCGCAAAAACGTTCCCCGGGTCAGTTCCAAACTCCCGTACCATCGCGCCGACCGTTTTTCCGGAAATGTCCGCCGCCGTTCCGCGCCACCCGGAGTGCACCATTCCCACCGCGCGCCCCTTGTCACAAAGGAACACCGGCAGGCAGTCCCCGTGGGTGGTCATCAGCGGCACGAACGGCAGCCTCGTAATCATACTGTCCGCCTCGATGACAAGCTCCGGCTTCCCGAACCTCGCGCCCGCGATCTCCTCCGTGACGTTGACCACGGTGTCGCCGTGAACCTGGCTGAGCGCCGTGAATCTTGACAGCGAAAGTCCGTGATCGCGCGCCGCGATTCTGAAATTCTCGATGACGTTGTCCTTGTGCGCGGGCTCCTCCTTGCCGAAACTCGCGTTGAAAACGTTCCCGCGGGCCCCCGATACTCCGCCGTATCTGGTCGTGAAAAAATGTCCGACGCCGCCAAGGTTGTAAAGCCTTGCGTCGTAGTAATATGCGCTCTTCCCGGCAGCTTGAATATCCGGTTCCGCGCCTGACGTTTTCTCCGCCTGCAAAAAAGACTCTCCGTTCATACCGGACTCCGTTCCCGATCCGTTCAAATCGAAAATCACCCCGCGCGCCTCAGAACGATACCGCTCCGCTTCTTCGCGTACACCCGCAGCCTGATTGCGGTCTTCTCAACCCCGTCAATGTCGACGACGGAAAAAGAAGGTTCCATTGCGATCTCGGTCTCGTATTCGCGCAAAAAATCGGACGCAATTACCACCGCCTTGACGGCCTGGTTCAGCGCTCCGGCTCCTATCGTTACGAGAACCGCTTCGCCGCATGACCTGATCCCGCCCGCAAGCGCCCCCGCGACGCTCCCCGGCTCGCTCGCCGAAGAAACCCTGAAACTTAACATAAACGATGCCCCCTCCCGAACGCTCTCCGGCACGTTCCCGGGGCGTTCAAGGGCATTCTACCCGATTTTTCCGGGCTTGTCCACAGCGAAAATATTTCCCTAAAAGTGGTGGATTTTCCACAAGAAACCCACCGCCCTTCAGAACATTTTTGGTATTATGTTCCGGCTGTGGGATTCTCGAAGGAAAGGCGCCGCAGAGGTGGGAAGCGCTCAAAACTCGGTAAAAATTTCGCAGAAAGTTGCAAATTTTTACCCGACTCGGAAGCGGCTGTGGTGCGCCTTATTTTACTCCGTAACTGTCTCTTTTATACGCTTTATCGAGCGGGCGTTCCCGGTGATTTCGTCGACGTCGATCACCACCGCGTCGATCTCGGGCGTCCCTATTTTCAGCGGCTCGAAGCGCGCCTGCCTGCCGAGGGCGTACCGTTCGTAAACGCCTTTGAAGGTCATTCCCAGAACGCTCTCGCGCGAAATTCCCGTCATTCCCACGTCTGTAATAAAGGCGGTGCCGCCGTCCAGAACGCACTCGTCCGCCGTCTGAACGTGCGTGTGCGTGCCTACGACCGCGCTGACACGTCCGTCAAGGAACATCGCCATGATCTTCTTCTCCGAAGTCGCCTCCGCGTGGATATCTACAAGAATCACGCGCGTGCCCGCGTCCCTGAGCGCCTGAACGGCCTCCTCCGCAAACTCGAACGGACTGTCGCCCGGCGGGTCGATAAACGCGCGCCCTTCTATATTAATAATGCCCACAGGGGTTCCCGCTACGTCAACGCGTACGTACCCTCTTCCGGGTCTGTTCCTGCCTATGTTCCCTGGCCGGAGCACGGGGAGCCTGTCGGCAAACTCCTCAAATTCCGGACAGCCCCACACATGGTTGCCCATTGTAATATAATCCGCGCCCGATTCGAAAATGTCGCGCGCGTCCCTTCCCGACATTCCGCGTCCGTTCCTGGCGCTGTTTTCGCCGTTCACGACGCAGAAATCGATATTCTCGCGCTTTTTTATTTTGTAAAGGCCGTGGAAAAGCGCGTCTCTTCCCGCCTCTCCGAAAACGTCACCCACAAAAAGAATTCTCATATAACCCTCTGTTTCAGTTATTTATATAAATACTCGGCGGCTCACTGTCAGCCTCTTCGCCGCCGCCTCGCAGCATCCTTCCGGTAATGAACACACACACCGCGCACACGGCCAGCAGCACAAAGCACACTATATTCACCGTCAGCTCTGTCTCCTTTGCCGCGAAAAACGTATAAAAAATCAGATTCGCCAGGTTGAAGCCAATATGCGCGAAAACGCTCGCAACGATCGACCCGGCCGTCTCCGCGATCCACACGAAAACCAGCCCGCACACAAACGCGTAAATGCATTGCAAAATATTGTCGTGCGCGAACGCGAACAGCAGCGCAGTAATAAGCGCCGCCGGCACCAAAACGCCCGCGCGCGAAGGCTTCCCCGGCTCCATGGCACCGCGCGTAAAAGCTTTTTCAAGAAACCGGAACGCCTTCCCGCGGAAAGCGAGCTCCTCTATAACAGGCGCAACTATACAAAGCGCGATCACCGACGCCACCGGATTCCCCTGGGACGCCGACGCGACGCTGTCCGAATTGCCCTGCACCCAGGCTTCCGGCAGCGGCAGCACCTTAACCAGAACGGTAACCGCGCGGTTAAGACTCACCCCGATCAGGAACCCCAGAAGGCAGTTCAGCGGCAGCAGCACAGCCTGTGACTTCTTGCGGATGTGCAGGATTCTCAGGTCGTCGAGCGGCTTCTGCCTTAAAATAATAACAACTACCGCGGCCAGAACAAGCCAGATTGCGCTTACTATAAGGCGCTTTTCCGCCGTTCCCAGTTCCCGGAGCGCGGTGTTGTTCGCGATCGCGCTGAAAAAGTACGCGAGCAAAGTAAAAGAAAAAGCAACGAAGACCGCTTCAAGCACCCAAAAAAGTCTCAGCAGAATTCCGGGGTCCTGCTGTTCGTCGCGAGTGTTTAAATCTGTGCGGTTTCCGTTGCTTTCCATCTAAATTCCCGATTTTTAACAAGGCTTAATTCCCGCGCGCGGCGGAGCAGCCTGCAGGGAATCGCTTCAATCCCGATTTCAATCGAAGCCCTTCCCGAATTTTTTGTTTGCCTTTACCACCGCGAGAATCACCGCCAGCACGATGCCGACCACGATTCCTATGATTATGAAAGGCTTTATGTTGAACGCCCTTGCCGGCACGTTTGAAGGCGCTTCCGTCGGATCGGCCGCGGTACCGAGAAGAGTTCCCGTGGTTTCCCCTTCAACGTCCCATTCACCGTCTTCCGCAAGGTAAAACCCGCGCGTCATTTTACGATCTCCTCCCAAAGCTTCTCGTAGTAGGATCTGATCACGGGATCCAGGTCGTAGAAGTACTGAGTCTTGGGGGTGTGGGCTTCGTCGGGATAGAGAATCTCGTTGCCCTTAAAAGAGTAGTCCGGGTTGTTCACGACACCGCTGTGGGGCGACGCGTAGCAGAGGTATTCCGCGTTCGCGAGCGCGACTTCGTTCTCGAGCATGAAGTTGATGAACATGAGCGCCGCGTCAACGTTTTTGGCGGATTTGGGAATGCACATGGAGTCGACGAAAATGTTGGTGCCCTCCTTGGGATAGAAGAACTCCAGATCGTCGTTAATGCTCTTCATGAGAAGATAGTCGCCCGCGTAGTATGGCGCGACCGCAGCGTTGCCGCCTTCCATTTTATTGAAGACCTCGTCCATGACTCTTGCCTGAAGGACCGGAGTCTGTTCCTTGAGCTTGTCGGCCGCGGCGTCCCAGAGCGCCTTGTCGGTGTTGTTCACGTCCTGGCCGAGCAGGAACTGCGCCGTCGAGAACGCGTCTCTCGGGTTGTTGAACGAAAGAATATTATTTGTGTAGGTCTCGTCCCAGAGAATGCTCCAGCTGTCCGGAGTGCCTTCGACCATAGTCTTATTATAGATAATGCCGACCATGCCTACGTTATAGGGAACGGAATACTCGTTCTGCGGGTCGAAGTACAGGCCCTTGTACTGGTCTAAAATGTACTTGTAGTTCGGGATCTTGGACGTGTCGACCTTCTGCAGCATGTCCTCCTTGATCATTCTCTGAATCATATAGTCAGAGGGAACGACGACGTCGACCGAAATCGCGCCGCTCTTGAGTTTTGCGTACATCATCTCGTTGCTCGGGGTGCTGTCGTCGTAAATGACCTTAATGCCGCTCACTTTTTCGAAAGCTTTAATAACGTCAAGGGAGCCCTCAGAGCCGTCGGAAATATACTCGCCCCAGTTCATAACATAAAGGGTGGTGCCTTCGAGGCCGGTGTAATCGCCTTCGAGGTTCTCAACCGTGTCGTTCCTGCTGCAGGAGACCGGGAACGCCGCAAGCGCGAAAATAAGCGCGCAGGCAACAATCAAGCATGCAATTCTTTTCATTTTTTCTCTCCGTTGGATAGTTATTATTTTCGGAGCGGCGGGAATCCAATCTCCTCTGCCGCGCCGTGTTTGCCGTTGTTTTTCATCCGGGAATTATTTCCGGGAAATGGTTTTTTGATTTCCGGGAAAATTTCCCACTATTTCCGGGAAATGTTTTTTTCATTTCCGGGAAATACGTTTTTTATCTCCGGGAATATTTCCCGACACTTCCGGAAAATGCTTTTATATTTCCGGGAAAATTTCCCGCTATTTCCGGAAAATCAGTTATTTCCGGGAAAACATTTCCCGGAAAAACCCTTCTGTAACTTACCCCTTCGCCTGCTTTTTTTCCGTCCTCATCTGGAAAATGTTCGAGATGAGCAGCAGAGCGAGGACCGCCACGAACATGATGCTCGACAGCGCGTACATGTCCGGTTTGACGATCTTTTTCGTCATCGAGTAGATCTTCAAAGGCAGCGTCTGGAAGCCCGAAGACGTGTAGTAACTGATTACGAAGTCGTCAAGCGAAAGCGTGAATGCCATTATCGCGCCGGAGATGATTCCCGGTATGATCTGGGGCATTACGACCATCGAAAACGCTTTTGCAGGGGGAGCGCCAAGGTCCTGCGCCGCCTCGAAAAGGCTTCTGTCCGTCTGGTTGAGCTTGGGTAGAACGTTCAGGATCACGTACGGCAGGTTGAACGTGACGTGGGCAATCAGCAGCGTCCAGAAGTTCAGGTACTCCGAGGCGCCGAGAAGCCGGCCGACGAACACGAACAAAAGCATCAGTGAGACGCCGGTGACGATGTCGGGGTTCATCATCGGGATGTTGGTGACGGTGAGCATGGTCTGCTTGAAGAACTTGCTGCGGACACGGAAAATGCCCATCGCCGCAATCGTTCCGAGGACCGTCGCGATCAGCGCGGAGGCCACAGCCAGAATCAAGGTGTTGCGCAATGCCTCGAGAGTGTCGCTGCTCGAGAACAGTTCACCGTACCACTTGAAGGAAAAGCCCTCGAACACGGACGTTGATTTTGCCGAGTTAAAGGAGAAAAATACCATCAGCAGCAGCGGTGCGTAGAGGAAGGCGTAGACGAGCGCCATGACGATTTTGTTGAACGTTTTCATGCCACCAGTCCCCCCTCTCCGGAGTTGTCGGCGAAGCGGTTCATGATGAACATGCTCACGAGGATCAGGACCATCAGCACGAGCGACAGCGCGGCGCCGAGGTTGTAGTTGTTGAGAGTCTGCATCTGGCGTTCAATGGTGTCGCCTATGAGCATAATCTTGCCGTTGCCCAGCTTCTGCGAGATGTAGAACGTACTGACCGACGGCACGAAGACCATTGTGATTCCCGAGATGACGCCGGGCATGCTGAGGGGCAGGATCAGGCGCCTCCAGACGTTGAAGCCGTTGCAGCCGAGGTCGCGGGCGGCCTCCACGAGGGAGTTGTCCATTTTCGCCATTACCGTATAAATAGGCAAAATCATGTATGGCAGGTAGTTGTAGACCATACCGAAAATGACCGCCCCGGGCGTGCCCAGGAAGGTCGCGGGCTTTAAGCCGAGCGTCATCAGAAGCTGGTTGATGATGCCGTTCTGGTCGAGGATGTTCATCCAGGAGTAGGTCCTGATGAGGAGGTTCATCCACATCGGGAGCATGACGAGCATCATCTGGATGCGCTGCGTTTTTTCGTTCGTCTTGCTGAGCGCGTACGCGAAGGGATACGCAATAATAAGCGTGATCACCGTGGCGACAAGCGAGTAGAGAAGCGATATAAGGAAGTTGTGCCCGTAGTCCTTGAGGGCTAAAATGCTGTCGAAGCTGAAATGGCCTTCCGCGTCGGTGAACGCGTAGACGATGACGATGAACAGCGGCACGACAACGAAAATTGCCGACCAGACGGCGTAAGGAGCGTTAAGGAGAGCGTTAGTCGATTTTTTCATCTTCGTCCTCCGCACCGATTGCCGCGTCAGGGTTGCTGATTTCCTCCATTTCATCGCTGAAATAGCTGTAGTCGCCCATTGTGCCGGAGTATTCGGATTTCTTCATAATGTGGATTGCGTCGGGTTCGATGTAAAGACCTACGCGGTCGCCTACGAAACTCTCGTCTGTCGTCTGGACCATCCATTTGAAGCCGTCGACGTCGATAATGATCTCGTAGTGCACGCCCTTGAAGGTGACCGAGGTGACCGTTCCGCAGATCAGCGCGTTGTCGGGGTGAACGATATCCACGTCCTCCGGCCTGATCACGACGTCCACCGGCTCGAACGGCTCGAAGCCTTCGTCGACGCATTCGAGCTTCCTGTTGTGGAACTTGACAAGCCTGTCCTTGATCATGACGCCGTCGATAATGTTCGACTCGCCTATAAAATCCGCCACAAAGGCGTTCTTCGGTTCATTGTAAATGTCGACAGGAGAGCCGATCTGCTGGATCTTGCCGCCGTCCATGACGACGACCGTGTCCGACATGGAGAGGGCCTCTTCCTGGTCGTGGGTAACGAAAACGAACGTGATGCCGAGACGTCTCTGCATCGCCTTGAGTTCGTTCTGCATGTCCTTCCTGAGCTTCGCGTCAAGCGCGGCGAGAGGCTCGTCGAGAAGGAGCACCTTCGGGTTGTTGATCGCGGCGCGCGCAATGGCGACACGCTGCTGCTGACCGCCCGAGAGCTTCTGTACCGGCCTCTTTTCGAAGCCCTTCAGGTTCACGAGCTCGATCATCTCCGCGACGCGGCGCTCGATCTCATCCTTAGGCACCTTCGCGACCTTGAGTCCGAAGGCGATGTTGTCGTGAACGTTATAATTCGGAAAAAGTGCGTAACGCTGGAAAATAGTGTTGACATTCCGCTTGTGAGCGGGAACGTTTTTGACGTCGACTCCGTCAAAAATAATCTCGCCGGAATTCGGTTCAAGGAACCCGGCAATGAGCCTCAGGGTCGTCGTTTTTCCGCAGCCGGACGGGCCCAGCAGCGTGACGAACTCCTTGTCCTTTATGGCAAGGCTCAAATTGTCAAGAATAATATCATCGTCAAATTTGACGGTGACATTGCGAAGCTCGACAACGTTAGAAGAATTTCTCTCATCCATTTTTTGCATCCCCCTTTGCGGTAAAGACCGCGCACAGCCGTATTACAGCTACTTTGCGCGAACCCACAGCCCGGCTCATTTTCTGCCCCCGCAAAGAGTTTTTGCAGCGAATTCTTCCGCGGAACCGGAGATTCAACCGTCCCCGTAACCGTCCCGCGAAAAGTCGGGCTGCAGCAGAAATGTCTGCGGCGTCGAAAATGCCCCGTCAAACAATGGCGCACTCCGCTCCGCCGCGGTTTCCCGGGAGAAGCGCTCACAAAAAAGCCCTCCCCGGAAACTGCAAGGCCATGTTATATCCGGCCATATCGCGAGCCCTTATCTTCTACGTCTTTTTAATAGCTTCGGGCTGCCGCAACAAGCCTGGCCGGACTTTTAAAATCCCCATGGCGCTTTGCCGTCACCGGGATTTTGTCGGCACAAATGCAAAAATCGTGCTATTATCGAAACGCGATTAAATGCTCTTTTCGCAAGCGGCATATATCTGACTGCACATACTTGAACGTAGTTCGTTAATTGCTACTGTTCTTTAGGCTCGTAAGGTGTCTTATGACCACCGATTTGCTGCCGCTTGCTTTTCGAGAGCTCCCCTCTCGCAGTATCTTCATACAGCTTCGGAGTCGCGCTCGAAAAAATAGCTATTTAATCGACGTTTCTATTATTTTCGCGTCCCGCCACAGGACGCCATTATATTATAACCTATTCGCGAACCGTCCGCAATAACAATTCTCTTCGTTTTTGCTGTTTTCGCTCCTCCGGGCGTTTTCCCGAAAACCAATTCGAATCGAATCCCGCGGCGAGCCTCAAAAACGTCCCGCACGGCTGCATTCCGAGCAGCATTCCGAGCATTCCGAGCACGTCCGCCCTGCCGTTGACATTCAAGCCTTTGTCGTATATACTTAACCCGGCAGCCGGTCAAACGCCGGCATGTCTAAACAGATCAACCCGAAAGGATTATTGTTATGAAAAGATTTACGGCTGTTCTTCTGCTTCTCTGCCTCGCGGCGGCTCTCTGTTCCTGCGCGACCTTTTCCGGTCCGTCCGGGGTCGCAAACCGTTTTATGGCCAACCTGAAAGCGTACGATCTGGAGGGTGCGGGCAAATGCCTTCTGAATCCGGACGAGCTTGACGCGGACAAGTCGGAAAGCAACGTTTTTTACGACTACTACAAGGACTGCGCCAAAAAAATGAAGTTCAAAATCGTCGAGTCGACCGAGGACGGAGACAAAGGAACCGTGAAAGTCCACGTCACCTACCTCGACTCAGGAGAGCTCTTTGCGGAGGTCTATAAGGAGTATTTGGCCAAATCGCTTACATCCGCGCTGTCCGGCAAGAAAAACGAAAACCTTCTCGGAGACATTTTCGATGAAAAGAAACCCGATTTTCCCCCCAAGACCGCCGAGACCGACCTCATTTTCAATTGCACAAAAAAGGACGGCCGCTGGTACATTGACAAAATGCCCGACGGCTGCACCCGCGTTATGACGTCCGGAATGACCGGCCTTCTGGGAGATTTGATCAGCTCCTTCTGGAAATAAAGCCCGGCCGGCTGCCGGACTCTAGCCGGACTCTAATTAAAAACGGGAAACCGCCTTCACCCGCTTCGAGGTGCTACGGTTCCCCGTTTTTTAATGTTTCTTTTTACAGATACTTGCCTGGTACCCCGTGATTTGTCCCGCCTTTGTCAGTACCTGTTCCAGTAGGCCTCCGTGTCCTGCTTTCCCGCCGCGGCCAGTTCACTGTTGGCAGCTTTAATGAGGTTTATTTTCGCGCCGTCAACTCCTTCCGTGCTGACATACAGCGCGCTCCCGGTAAACTGCCAGGAGCAGGCAATCTGAATGCCTGCGTCTCTGATCCACGAAAGAAGATTTCCGAATTCTTCAGGAGTACGTTCGTCGTTTTCCAATTCGAGATAGTCACCGAATTCGCCGAAGAAGCATGCTTTTTTCAGCTGTTTCGCAGTGCGCGCGTAAATCCGGAAATATTGTAAAGGCGTCACGTCAGTTCTTCCGAAACGGTAGAGCGACCTGATGTACTCCGGTTCGCCGTCAGCGTTTTGAGCGCAGAGCTGCAGGTGAAAACTCACGCAGTCGATCGGGTTCGGGGCCATCAGTGAGTTCATGCTGATAAAGTCTTCGTCGCTGTCGGTGTCAAACGCAACCGTCCACACGTGCGTTCCGGGGTCGGCCTTGAGGCCTGCGTTGTACAAAGCTTTCGAATACGCGCGCATTTCGCTGTGACCGCTCGAGATCATACGGTCGGGATCTACAGCCCGGATTGCCTTCGCGACTTCAGCCAAAAAGAACCTCATCTCGCCGGAGGTGTAGTAGTCAAAGCCGTCAGCCCCTTCCTCGATGCCAAAGCCCGCGGGAAGCCAGTTTTTGAGTTCCGGGTCGCAAAGGTCGGCGTCGAGATTGTACTCGTTTCCGATCTCCCACGCCCACACCGCGGGGCTGTCGACAAATTCACGCACGACTGCGGTAACGTAGTCCTTCGCGTATTTTACGGTCCTGCTGTCCGGATTCCCCATGGCGGATCTCTTTTCGCCCACATGGGTCGGAATCGCCGCGTCGTGCCAAAGAAGCGAGCACACGAGGCCGACGTGAACCTCCTCAGCGTAGTCCACGATTTTGCGAATTGTGGCAAGCATCGCCGCGGGGTCCTTGTCAAAAGCCTCGTAGTAGGAAGGCCAGTAGCCTCCCAGATTGATTCTGACGAACGGAATCCCGCACTCCTTCAAAAGGTCGAGCTGTTTTTTGTAGTCGGACGTTCCCGTCTCGACCTCCCTTGTCACCAGCGAAAAAACGTTCACGCCGAAGCCGTAAAAAGGCTTGCCGGCGAGAAGCACAGTTCCGTTTCCGTCAACCGTAAAACCCATAGCGTTCTCCTTTACTTCGCGGGGTTCTGCCGTCTCGAGCGGGATGTCCGTTGCCTCCGCCGGCGCCTCCGTCTCCTTAACTTTTCCGCTCTCACCGTCACAGCCGCACAATGAAACCGTCATCACGAGCGCGAGCGCGGCGGCGAGAACCGTTGAAATTATTCTTTTGATTTTCCTGTTGTTTTCCATTTTTAAATAGTCATCCCTGTTGTTTCGCCGGATATTTCCGGGAAATATATGCCGTGCTCGCGGTCAGAATTTCAGCCCTTTTTCGCTTTTATACATGAACGCGCCTGCGGGAATTCCCGCGGAGTTCTCGAGCGTGATCCCGTTGCCGAAAGAGTTCATGGTTATCGAATGGTACACAACGCCGTCAAACGGTGTGTCGCACGTGATCTCGACCGTGTCTCTTCCGACAAGCCTCGCCTTGACCTCGAACGTATAGACGATCTCGTTTTTGAGCATCACGTTGAAGCCCTTCACGAGCCGCTGACGGTCCGACGTTTTCAGACCGTAGCCGACGTTTTTGAACTTGACCGTAGCCTTCCTGTAGTCGGAGCTGAACGTGACCGACTCAACCACCGGACCGCCCGCCTGCGACATTCTGACACCGCCCTCCGCGTTCGCCGCGCATGCGATTTTCGCGGTTCTGACAGCCTGCTCGTACTTGCAGTTCGGGTGGAGACTGTTCCAGTAGGTCGTGTCGTACCAGAGGTCGGACGACTGGATCTGATAGTAGTTCTTCGTGCCGATGACCATCCCGCCCATGACCGCGCGGATCTTGCCGACGTCCATGAACGCCCACGGGTCGCTGCCGGTGTAGTCCTGCGGCTGGAGGTAGATCGGCGGGAATTCGACGAAATACACCGGGAAGTCGGGGTTCACGAGGTTGTGCGCGGCGCGCATGTGGTCGATCATGCCTCTGAAAGCGGCGCTGTAGCGGGCGGATTCGTTCTCGAGCATGTCGCTCTCGCCCTGGTACCAGATGAAGCCGTTGATAGCCATCCTCTCAAACGGATAGAAATACTCGTTGTACAGGAACCTGCCCCACTCCGCGTTGACGCCGGTCGTGAAGTAGTAGCCCAGCTTGCTGCTGAAGTCGTCGGTGTGGAATTCCTCCGCCACCTCGTTGGGAAGGAAGCAGCCTAAGGGGCGGCCGCAGCCGTCGATGTAAACGAGGCCGATCGGGACCTTCCCGTCCGTCATTTTTACGTAATTATAGGCAAACATGTAACCCAGCGCAGTAAAGCCCTCGACGTGTTTTTCGTCGGCAATCGTCCAGCCCGCCTTGTCCGCGTCGATGTCCTTCGCGACCTCCGCGGAGCCGCGTACGCTGACGCCGTTGACCACGTTCTGGGTGTTGTAGTTGAGCCTTATCGGGAGTGCCGGGTCGACCGCCTCGCGCGGACATTTCTCCTTGTCGTCCGGATGGAACATCCAGTGCTCCGCCATGCTGTAGGCGATGTTCGACTGGCCAGAGACCATGTAGACGTCGCCGACAAGCACGTTCTCGAACTTCACCTCTTTGGCGTCGGTGAACACTCTCAGAACCGCCGGCTCAGGATCGGCCTTCAGCTTCTTCATGAACGTCAGCACCCACTCGCCGTTTTCGACGACCGCGTCTGCGTGAACGCCCTTAAACTCGCCGCTGATCTTCCTGCCGTTCTCCGCCTCGTCCGCAAATCCCCACACGCGAACGTACTCGTTCCGCTGCAGCACCATTCCGTCCGAGAAAACGTTCGCGACTCTGAAATCGCCGCAATATTCCGCGTTTACGGTTTCTATTTTCATATTTTCCGCCTGTCCTTTCGAAGTGTTCCTCCACCCGCGGTCCAGCGAGCACGCGGTCAGAACAGCCGCCGCAAGCACGAACGCCGCCACGGCCGTGAACACTTTTCTATAGTTTGATTTGTCGATCTTCCTGTTGTTTTCCATGATTTTCCGTTGTTTTTCCGGTTTTTCCCGTTTTTTTCCGGCCTGCCTGCTGTCATCCCATACGATCGCGCAGAACCTTTATCATCTCATTATAGACCCCGAACCTGTACGACTTCGGTATGTTCTCCGCCTCGCGAAGAATCTCCTCCGCCTCCCCGGGAGTCAGTAGCGGCGCCAGCGTGATGACGTGGGAATGCATCGAAGCGTAAACCAAATCCTCCCCCGTGATCTTCCTGTTCCGGGGCTCAGAAACGATGACGCGGCAGGCCTCGAACGCCTCGCCGGCACATTCACCGCCCGCCTCACGGATCTCCGCGACGCAGTTCCCGACGCCAACCATGAAGGCTTTTTCGTCCTCCGAAAGATCTTTCCCCTTTCCGGTAAACCATCCCCTGAAAGCGTCGGCAAAAGACCTCCCCTCGCGCGGCTGCCCGCACGCCGCGGAATATCTCGCGTAAATTTGACGCAACTCTTCTGCCCTATCCATCCGATTCTACCTCCGACACAGCGCGCCTCCTGTGCGAAAACGCCGCCCGTTTTCTGCTGCCGCCATTATATCATATTCACGATGTGAATTAAAGCGGAAAAGGCGGAGAAAAGGCCGGCTCCCGCAATCGCGCCGGGAGCCGGCCGTAATGAACAGTTATTCGGTTTCCGGATGTCCAATATGTGCCTGGAATTCTCCCTTCACAGACATTGAACGTTCCCGGGTTAAACGTTTTGTCAATCCGATATCCGCCGGTTCTTCCTCAGTATCACCACAGCTAAAGCGAGCATGACAACCGCAATCAAGAGAGCTGCATTCCCGTCGTCTCCCGTGTCCGGCTGGCCGGTTTTCGTTTCTGTCGAACCCGTATTTAGCGCATAAAGGGAATCGAGTTTTTCAATAAAGTCGCCGCCCGTTATGATCCACCGGCCGTTCACTGAGGCAAACTCAAAAATCAATTCGGCATTAACATCATTTGAATTGCCGAACGAATCCATAATGCTAAGAGGCAGGGACACTTTAACCGTTGCGGATTCGTCTCCCGCGGAGATGATTTCAGGCGAAACGTTTTCGTCGAGGCTCTTTTTTAAATACTGTTCACACAAGTCTGTCCTTGACCGGTAGAACATCCTTCCGTCGACGTCAACGCAGTATTTCCCGCCTTTCACAATCAAATCCGCAATCTCACCGGTCGTAAAGCGCGAACAGTAATTCAGCCATGTTTCGGTACTGCCCGGTGCGCCGTTTATCCTGTAAAAAGTCTCGCCGAATTTGTCGACTTTTTCGGGTTCGGAAGGCTGCAGATCCCTTAGACCGATCGAGGTGCCAAACACGTCCCCGTCCACATGAGCCAGCCTGTATATCTCGCCGACAACCGTCATTATTTCCGTTTTCGCGAGTTCCACGGAAAAAGACGACAAATCAATTGTTTCGTCATACAATCCGAATAAAGCTTCGGTTGAATCCATCCCGGACACTTTCCAAACGCCGTCTTCTTTTTCAAACGAGAATATGACGGTGGTCACCTTGCTCAGTTCTTCGTGAAAATGAGGAAAATACTTGGTGTGAACAAGAGCTTTCCCGTCGTCGCTTATTGTCAGAGCATCGATATCCTCGTCGTTTAATACGAGGCCGGTGTGGTCCTTAACCTGCGCGCCGATAAACCATGGATAGTAAAGAGCCCCGTTTTCTTCATGATACTTTTCAAAAAAGCGCTCAGAAAAACTCGAATTCAAATAGTTCTCGGCCAAACTGCCCGTGAAAGTTTCGCTGACAAGTCTTTTTACACCTTCCTGATTGTAGCCGTCTCTTACCGGTTTCAGGTGAACTTCAACATTATATCCCGGATAGTTCTTGACGATAATATCACGGCTGCTATCATTGAGTTCAGTATCGAACCATTGAAAAATATCCAGATAACTCTTCATAATATTCCGGGCGTTCTTTACAAGCGCGGCGGCAGTCGTTTCATCAATGGTTTCGACGGCGTACGAGCGACAGGGCATAAGGAATAAGCCGGTGACCAGCAGCAAAGATATAAACAAAGCAAACATTCTTTTCATTTAAAACACCTCCGGTTTAGTTTGTGTGGCGAATCAGAGTCGCGGAAAGAGTCGTTGCAACTGAGTAAAATGTATTCATAGGAACATCAATAAGCCTCCCTTCACTTATATAGTAGGATAATAAAACATCACTCTAAGGAAACACCAATTTGTTCCGGAGTCTTGTCGTCGTCAGTTTGTGGCGCAGTTGTCTCATAAGGGGTGTAGTCACCTGCGAGCAGATGAGATCGGCTACTTGAATAGCGGTTGATTGCAAAAGCCAAAGCCAGACATGCAGCAACAGTAATCGATACAATAGAGACTGCAAGCATCGTCTTTTTTATGGTCTTGGCTCTCTTTCTCTTCTTTGTGATGATTTCAAGATATTCCGGACTGATTGCCACAGCCATCAGCGTCTCTCTGAATTGCTCAATAGTCATTTTCTTTCTCCTTCAAATATTTATTCAGTGTTTTTCTTAACCTGGAGAGTCTTGTTCTTATTGCATTTTCATTCATGTTGAGTGCTCGTGCAATTTCCGTATACGGTTGCAGGAAAATATAGCTTTCAAGAAAAATAGTATTAGCATTGAGACTTCAGGATGGCAGAAAT
>JAEEGG010001710.1_pt1 | contig 58182 bp, 55 predicted proteins | sample 9134161 | NCBI WGS metagenome assembly JAEEGG01 (sample SAMN16246543, study PRJNA631951) | gut metagenome | biome: gut microbiome; feature: rumen; material: CR-attached | host: Bos | place: Iran: Karaj | collected 2018-10
CCCCCCCCCCCCCTTCGGCATTTCTTCAGTGGAAGGCCGTCGAAAGGCCGTAGAGTGGCCGAAGGGGCTCCGAGACGGTGGCGAAGGACGGGTATGGTAAAAAAAAGAAAACCCTGCAACCGTGGTGGTTGCAGGGATGGTGATCTGTACAAGATTTGAACTTGTGACCTCTTGCCTGTCAAGCAAGCGCTCTAAACCAACTGAGCTAACAGATCAATTTCAAGGTTGGATTTCTCTCGCGAAATCGGGTGCAAAAGTACACACTTTTTTCAAACTGGCAAAATAATTTTTCATTTTTTTGTATCTTTGCACTCTAAAACATTTCTGCTATGAAAGTAAAAAATGTATTGATGTTGCTGGCAATCACACTGATGTGTGGTCAGTTCGCTGTGGCTCAGAACGCCCTCAATGACAAGGCCGACAATATCGTCGGAATATACGAAAGTGTGCAAAACGGTGACCGTTTTAGGGCAAAAATTGAAAAATTGAAGGACGGAACCTACCGCGGACAGATAATATGGATGGAGAAAGACAAGAACAAGGACGGCAACAAAATCCTCGACACCAAGAACCCCGACAAGAGCCTCCGCAACACTCCGGCCGACCGCATTGTCATCTTCAGCGGCCTCAAGTACGACGGCAAAGACCACGAATGGGGCGGCACCAAGATCTACGACCCGCAACGCGGCGTGAAGGCCAAGATGACGGCCAGCTTCGCCGCCGACGGCCGCTTGAAGATAACAGGCTCCGTGCTGCTCATCAGCGAGTCTGTATACTGGAATAAAATCAACTGATCATATAAATGCATCGCTATGGCGGACAATTATCTGGAGAAGCGCTACGAGGAGACCCTCGGCGCCAACCGCCCCAAGGTGAAGCGCATCGGCAACACCGTCGACACCCTGTTGCAGCGCAGCCGCAGCCATCGCGGGTACAACAAAAATTATGTCGTCTCGCGGGCTGAGTTGGAGCGCATTGTGAGCGTCTGCACCAAGCTGCCCTCGGGCTGCAACCAGCAGGTGCTGCGCTACTGGCTGGTGAACAAGGACTCCGGCGCCGACTGCGTGCTGCCGCTCGTCAAGATGGGCGCCGCCCTGCCCGAACTGCATCTGCCGCTGCCCGGCACCGAGCCCGAAGCTTTTATCGTCTGCTGCTCGGTGACGCCTGAGAGCAAACTCGTCGACATAGACCTTGGCATTGCTCTGCAGAGCATGGCGCTAAAGGCTGTAGAGATGGGTCTCAACACACTGATGATAGGTGCCTTCAACCGCGAGAAGCTGCGCGAGGCGTTGGGTCTGCCCTGCGAGCCACTGATGCTGATGGCCGTTGGCAAAGGCACAGACCGCATCGAGCTGGTGCCCACCGATGCCGACTCGCCACGCGCCTACTACCGTCGCGACGGCGTGCACTATGTGCCCAAAGTGCGTCTCGACGAGCTGATACTCAACCATGCGTAAGGTCCCGTTGGTGCCTGTGGCACTGGCGTTCGTGGTCCTTGTCGCCCTCACCGGAGGTCTGTGGCGCGCCGAACGGCTGTGGTACCGCCACTGCCAGCCCAAGGTATATATGACCGTGTGCCTCAGCGACATACCCACTAATTTGGGGGATGTTGCAGTTTGTGAGGGTAATGTGATGAAAATCAATAATATGCAGAGGTGTGGCGACATTAGGCTGTATTTCCGTAACGACACGCTGGCACGCACTCTGCGCTATGGCGACACTCTGTTGCTGCACGGCTATCCCGACATCCTGCGTCGAAACATCTATCTGACGTCAGACCATTACATTGTCATCGCTCGCGACAGCTCGTCGCTCCGTGCCCACAGCGAGGCGTTGCGCCGTCGGCTGCTGCAACGTATGCAGGACGGACCGCTCCGCGACGGTGGTGTTGCTGAAGCGCTGGCGCTGGGCTGGAAAGGCGGCATCGACCGCGACACACGGGCGCACTACCGTAATGCCGGCTTGGCGCACATGTTGGCGGTCAGTGGTTTGCATGTGGGGCTGCTGGCAGCCATGGTTGGTGGGCTCTTCTGGTGGACAGGGCGCGAACGGCGTGGCCGTGTGGTGCGCGGTGCGATGCAGCTTGTCGCTGTGTGGCTCTTTGCCCTCATCACGGGGTTGGCGCCATCCACGTTGCGTGCAGCGCTGATGTTCTCGATGTTCATCGTCAACGATATGGTGGCGCGTCGTGTGGTGCCGCTCAACCTGTTGGCTCTGGCAGCCATAGTGATGCTTGTTGTCGACCCGCTGCTGATTTATGACGTGGGGTGGCAGCTGTCGTTCAGCGCCGTGGCGGGCATCATTCTGGCCCAGCCTGCCATCCAGGCTCTGCGCACCACCGTGGGGCAGGCTGCAGCCGTGAGTGTTGCTGCCACGCTGGCCACACTGCCGGTGGTGGTGGCCACCTTCCATCGCCTGCCGCTCTACTTTGTTGTGGCCAACGTGATCGTTGTGCCTGCGGCAGGTGTAATACTGGGACTTTCGCTGCTTTATATGCTGCTGCCATGCGCCGTAACGGCGTGGCCGCTCTCACTTCTGCTACGAGGCGTAGACACCCTCACGGCATGGGTGGGCAGGTTGCCTTATGCTGTCGTCGATGACATAAACCTCTCGTCACCATTGTTGGTGGCGCTGACGGTGGTGGTCGTTGTGATGTTGCTGATGCCGCAGGTGCTGTTGCGCCGCCGCGACTAACCGATGCAGGTCCAGTCGATAGGCGTTTGGCCGATGCTCTGAAGATAGGCGTTGGCGCGGCTGAAATGACGGCATCCGAAGAAGCCTCGATAGGCTGAGAGTGGCGATGGATGCGGGGCTGTCAATATGCAGTGGTGCAGTGGGTTGATGAGCTTGCGCTTGCTGATGGCGTAGCTGCCCCAGAGGAGGAAGACGATGCCTTTGCGGTGCTCGTTGAGGGCGCTGATGGCGGCGTCGGTAAACTCCTCCCAGCCGTGGTGTTGGTGGCTGCCGGCGGCATGCTCGCGCACGGTGAGGGTGGCGTTGAGCAGCAACACTCCCTGTTGCGCCCAACCGCTGAGGTCGCCGCTGGTGGAGGGAATCTGGGTGCCCAGGTCGTCGTTGATCTCCTTGATGATGTTCACCAGCGACGGTGGCACCTGCACACCTTGCGGCACCGAGAAGCATAGTCCCATGGCCTGTCCAGGCTCGTGGTAGGGATCCTGACCTATGATGACGGCCTTCACCTTGTCGAAGGGGGTGCTGTCGAAGGCGGCAAAGATCTTGCTTCCAGGAGGGTAGCATGTGTGTTGGGTCCGCTCGGTGACGAGGAACTGCTTGAGGTCGACGAAATAGGGCGACTCAAACTGCGGCCGTAGCACCTCGTACCACGTTGGGTCTATCTTTACATTCATGTCAGGAAGCTGTTGTATTTGCGTTCCTTGCCTATCTGGCTGGCGATGCCGTGGCCAGGAAGGACGCTGTAGTCGTCGGGCAGTGTGAGTATGCGTGTCTTGAGTTTCTCGATGAGGGTGGGGTAGTCTCCGCCGGGCAGGTCGGTGCGTCCGATGCTGAAGTGGAAGAGAGCGTCGCCGGTGATGACGGCTTTCTCCTGCGGCAGCACGAAGCAGATACTTCCCGGGCAGTGGCCCGGCACGTAGCGGCATTCTACCTCGGTGTCGCCTACATGCAGTATTTCACCGTCCTCTACCGTCTGTACCTCAAGGTCTCCCATATTGTCTACTGCAAAGCCCATGATAGAGCCGTAGGCCTCAGCCTGTCGTAGCAGTTTGCATCCTTCAGCATGCATGGTGACAGGCATCTTGTAGTGCTCGCACACCTGCCGCAGGCCCGCGATGTGGTCCACGTGGGCGTGGGTGAGAAGGATATGCGTCACCGTGAGGTTCTCCTGCTCAATGTATTGCGTCAGCTGTGCATCCTCGAACGATGCCTCGCAGGCAGGGTCCACGATGGTGCACTGCCGTGAGGCGTCTACGATGAGGTAGCAGTTGACCTCGAAGTGGTTAAAGGTAAACAGCTTAATCATTGAACCATGCGTCGAACTGCTCTCTCTTGAGGGCAGGGATGTCGAGTTTAAGTTTCTTGCGGAGGCCTCCTAGGTCGTTGAAGAGCTTGTTGTGGTTGGCGGCTTTTAGCTGCTCGTAGGTTTTGACACCGGCTTTCTGCAGCACGGGTACCCAAGCCTCGTCGACACCGTGTGCGGTGAGGTCGGAAGACTCCTCTTCTCCGGACTTGGCGTGTACCTCAGGCTTCATCTGCGGGAAGAGAAGCACGTCCTGAATGCTCTCGGCGCCGGTCATCATCATGACGAGGCGGTCGATGCCTATGCCCATGCCGGAGGTCGGAGGCATGCCGTATTCAAGTGCACGCACGAAGTCCATGTCTATGAACATGGCCTCGTCGTCGCCTTTTTCGCTCAGGCGCAGCTGCTCCTGGAAGCGGCCCAGCTGGTCGATGGGGTCGTTGAGCTCGCTGTAGGCGTTGGCCAACTCCTTGCCACATACGAAGAGCTCGAAGCGCTCGGTGAGTTCAGGGTTGTCGCGGTGGCGCTTGCAGAGGGGCGACATCTCGATGGGATAGTCGGTGACGAAGGTGGGCTGTATGAGCTTGCCCTCGCATTTCTCGCCGAAGATGGCGTCGATGAGCTTGCCCTTACCCATGGTCTGGTCGGTCTCAACGCCAAGATGCTTACAAGCTTCGCGCAGCTCGTCCTCGTTCATGCCCGACACGTCCACGCCTGTCTCTTCCTTGATAAGCTGGCACATTGGAGCGCGGCGGAACGGCGGCTTGAAGTCTATCTCGTTGCCCCAGACGTTGACCTTGGTGTTGCCGTGAAGGGCTTTGGCTATGCGCTCCAGCATGTTCTCCGTGAAGGTCATCATCCAGTTGTAGTCCTTGTATGGCACGTATATCTCCATGGCGGTGAACTCGGGGTTGTGCGTGCGGTCCATGCCCTCGTTGCGGAAGTTGCGGCTGAACTCATACACACCGGCGAATCCGCCCACGATGAGGCGCTTCAGGTAGAGTTCATTGGCAATGCGCAGGTAGAGGTCGATGTCGAGTGCGTTGTGATGTGTCACGAAGGGGCGTGCGGCGGCACCGCCGGGGATGCTCTGCAGCACGGGGGTGTCCACCTCAAGGTATCCCTGCTCGTTGAAGTACTGGCGCATCTCGTTGACAATCTTGGCACGCTGCACAAAGGTCTCGCGCACCTGCGGGTTGACGATGAGGTCCACGTAGCGCTGGCGGTAGCGCAGCTCGGGGTCGCTGAAGGCGTCGTACACTACGCCGTCCTTCTCCTTGACAATGGGTAGCGGGCGCAGGCTCTTGCTAAGCACCGTGAGGCTCTTCACGTGGATGGAAGTCTCACCCATCTGGGTCACAAAGACGTAGCCGGTCACGCCGATGATGTCGCCGATGTCGAGCAGGCGTTTGAAGACCGTATTGTAGAGGGTCTTGTCCTCACCGGGGCATATCTCGTCACGCTTGATGTACAGCTGTATGCGGCCGTAGCTGTCCTGCAGCTCCACAAACGAGGCGGCGCCCATGATGCGGCGGCTCATGATGCGGCCTGCTATGCTGATGTTCTGGAAGAGGGTGTTGTCCTGCGGGAATTTCTCCAGTATTTCTGCGCTTTTGGCGTTCACCTCATAGAGGGCTGCGGGGTAGGGGTTGATACCCAAGTTCTTCAGCTCTGCCAGCGAATTGCGGCGTATCTGTTCTTGCTCAGTAAGTTCTGCCATAATATGTTTGCCTGTTTGTTGTTCTAAAATTAAAGTGCAAAGATACGAATTTTTTGTGACATGAAAATAAAAAAGTGCCCGGAAGAGCACTTTTTTAACACTATGTATGGCTGTTTCTATTGCGTGTCTTTCACGGCTCGGACCGAGAAACCGTAGTAGCGGCTGGCGTAGCTGAGGTCGAAGTGCTCGGCTTTGAAGTCTATGTAGAATGCATTGGTCGGGTAGCTCGTTTCGAGCGAGCTTGACCAGTAGTTGCCACTTATGCCGTCCTCGTCGATGGTTCTGTCCGAACAAAATCCTGCGGCCGGCAGAAACAGGCTCTTGCCGTTTTCGGCGGTGAGCAGGTAACCCTTCGCGCCGTTCTGCGTCGTCCAGGTGGCTGTGGTGTTGTCGATGAGCTCCTGCCACTCTTCTTTTGTGGGAATGCGGGCCCATCTGCCGAGACGAGCCGTCGCAGCGTCGTCGTCGGGCTCAAGGACGGTTAGCTGGTCGGTGAAGTGGAACCTGCCGTACATGGGGCGGCTGCAGTATTTTGTGAGCTCTCCGCTGCTGTTGCTGTAGTTATAGGTCGCCCACATGTAGCTGTCTTTCGTCTCTGTCTCGCCCCAGGCAAAGAGGTCGCCGTGACTCTCCGGCGTGCTGGCGCCGACGTTGCATTTGGCCCACAGCAAGCCGCTCGGCAGGTCGAGGTCAACCCACTTCGACTGATGCAGAGCCTCTCTGTCGTCGTCTTTTAAGCATGATGTGAGGGCGAGGCATGTGAACATAACTGCCACAGCCAATGTCATGTATCTTGTCTTCATCGTGTATTCTTTTATTTAATGCGCCGTATGGTATGCAGCTGGTGGCTGTAGGTGCCGGTCTTATCAACGAGAATGCCGCGAAGGTCGAGGGTGTCGATGCGTACCTGTCCTGAAGCGTGTATGATGCGGCCGTCGCCCATGCAGATGCCCACATGTATGATGCGTCCCTGTGCGTTGTGGAAGAAGGCTAGGTCGTCGCGCTGTATGTCGCAGGCGCAGACCTCTACGCCGCAGGTGGCCTGCTGGCTGGCGTCGCGGGGCAGCCAGATGCCCTTGGCTTTGAAGCATATCTGTGTGAGGCCGCTGCAGTCGATGCCGCCTGTGGAGCGCCCGCCCCAGAGGTATGGTATGCCGAGGAAGAGGTTCTCGGCCAGCGAGGCGGCATCCTCGAAGGCGGCGTACTGCTTGTTGTCCACCCAGCCTTCATAGCCGTCGTATTCGCTCTTCACGCGCGACCATTTCTCCTGCCTCTCAAGCACTTCCACGGTGTCGCCCAACACCAGTTGGTTGACCATCTCGCTGCGGTCGCTGGCCTCGGCCCTCATGGGCACCGCCGTCAGAAAACAATATCCTTTCATAAGTCGTCAAATCTGTCCGCGGTCTATCGAGATGCAGATGCGGTCTATCAGGTCGTCCTTCTTGTTGCGTTTGGGGTCGAAAGTGTCCTTGAGGTTGTAGCCGAAGAGCTTGGCTATGGCCTGGTAGAGACCTGCGCGCAGCGAGCCACGCAGCTCGCCCACAATCTTGTAGGCCGACCGGTTGGTCTCGCGGTCGATGAGCTTGATGAGCACCAGCCCCTGCGAGAAAGTGTAGTTGGAGAGCTCGCCCTTGTAGTCGGCCAGCAGCTGCCGTTCGGCCTCCTTGATGGCGGCGCGGCGGTCGCGGCGCGGCAGGGCGGCAATCTCCACCTCCAGCTTGTCGAGGCGCCGTTTGCCCTCAAGAGCGTAGGGGCGCATGATACGCACGTTCTTGATGAGCTTGGCGTTCTGGCGTATCTCCCTGGGGGTGAGTAGCATGCCGCTGCTGTACACCGTCACCTCGCGCAGGTAGTAAAGAGGCACGGTGTCGCCGTCGAGGACGGTGCCGAAGGTGTAGTGCTCCTGCCCGAAGGCGGTGCCTGCTGCAAGCATGGCCGCCAGTAATATTATGAATTTCAGTCTTTTCATCGTTGCCAATCTTTATGGCGTCTATTATAACGCCGACTTTTCTATTTTAGTATGCCGTCGTCATATTAAATTGCATAATATGTTTTTTTTCTTTTCCTGCTGGACGGCTACTAAACGGCTACTAAACGGCTACTACCCCCTATGGGTCCCCTATGACTCCCCTATGGCCCTTCGACGGTCCGCTGAAGAACGGCAGAAAGGGGTCCGTAGAGGGGCCGAAGGGACTCCGAGCGAACCCAGGTTGGCAAAGGAGCGGAGAAAATTATGTGTTCTGGGATGGTTGATTGTCAATGAATTGTAAAATAATTAAAAAAATATTTTGTCATATTGGAAAATGTGTCTATCTTTGCACTTGAAATGATATGAAAATAATATCACTTGAATTTAAACAAATAATTAAATATCAGTAATATGGAAACAAAAGAGAAATTAAAGAAGATGAGCGCAGCGAACAATGGTTTCCTGCATTTGGCTCTAAATCTTGCAATGATGGTGTTGGCCATTTGGCTGTGTGTCATTGCCGGTGCCAATGGGCTGGCCGGTGCCGGCCTCGCGGGTGGATTGATTTGGGTGGTGTGGGGCTTCCACCTGCCCGGTTTCATGGTCATCCAGCCCAACCAATGCCGTGTGCTGACCTTCTTCGGCCGCTACAGCGGCACCGTGACCGACAACGGCTTCTTCTGGACAAACCCCTTCTACGTGAAGCGCAAGCTTTCACTCCGCGCCCGCAACATGGACGTGCCTCCCATCAAGGTCAACGACAAGGGCGGCAACCCTATCATGATTGGATTGGTGCTGGTGTGGCGCATCAAGGACACCTACAAGGCTTGCTTCAACATCGACGTTGAGGGTGCCGCACAGCCCGCCACGAATCGTCAGGTGGCTGTGAATACCAACAGCACCACCGTGCAGCAGCAGCTGAAGGGCTATGACAACTTCGTATCGGTGCAGAGCGATTCGGCTCTGCGCAAGGTGGCAAGCCTCTACGCCTACGACAACCTCGAGGACCAGAACGAGGTGACGCTGCGCAACGGTGGCGACGAGGTGAACCGCCGTATGGAACAGGAAATCGCCAAGCATCTCGACATCGCCGGCATCGAGGTGGTCGAGGCACGCATCAACTACCTCGCCTACGCGCAGGAGATCGCCAGCGTGATGCTCAAGCGTCAGCAGGCCGAAGCCATCATCGCCGCCCGCGAGAAGATTGTCGAAGGTGCCGTCACGATGGTCGATATGGCCCTCAAGAAGCTGGCTGCCGACCACGTGGTCGAGATGGACGACGAGCGCAAGGCCGCTATGGTGAGCAACCTCATGGTCGTGCTCTGTGGCGACGAGGGCGCCAGCCCTGTGGTAAATACTGGTAGCATATACTAATATAGCTATGGAAGAGATATTGAAAGTGGAAGGGCTCAGCAAGACGTTCACGCTGAGCCGGAAGCAACAGAAGATAGAACGGACGGCCGCCAAGAAAAAGGTGGCTGTGGACAACCTGACGTTCTGCGCCTACCGCGGCGAGATATTCGGCCTGCTGGGCCCAAACGGCGCAGGCAAGACCACGACGCTGCGCATGCTGAGCACCCTGATAAAGCCCGACTGCGGCGACGCCGTGCTCGGCGGCAGCTCGGTGGTGAGCCAGCCCGAGGAGGTGAGGGGCAAGATTGGCTTCCTCACCAGTGAGCTGAAGCTTGAGGATTTCTTCACGCCCAACTACCTGTTCGACTTCTTCAGCGAGCTGCACGGCGTCGACCCCAATGTGTGCCGTGAACGCAAACAGAAGATGTTCGAGCGCTTCGGCATCGACAAGTTCGCCGAGGTGAGGGTGGCCAACCTCTCTACCGGCATGAAGCAGAAGCTGTCGCTGGTTATCTCGCTGGTGCACGACCCCGAGGTCATCATCTTCGACGAGCCCACCAACGGCCTCGACGTGCTGACGGCGCGCACGGTGACCGACTACCTGCAGGAGCTCCGCGCCGAGGGTAAGACCATAATACTCAGCACGCACATCTTCAGCCTTGTGGAGCGTCTCTGCGACCGTGTGGGAGTCATCATCGACGGCCGCCTGGTGGCCTGCGGTGCGCTGGACGAGGTGTGCAACGGGTTGAGCATCGAAGACCGTTTCTTCGAGATGTACAAAGAAGTGAAAGGAGGTGAAGAATGAAAAGCAACACATGGACAATAATCAAAAAAGAGTTTGCGCGATTCTTCGGCGACCGCCAGCTGCTGTTCACCACGGTGATTATGCCTGGCCTGCTGATATATATCATCTACAGCCTTATGGGCACCGGCATCCAGTCGATGATCACCGAAGGCCAGAATGAGGTGGTGACGATGCGCGTTGAAAACATGCCCGAGAGCTTGGCGCCGGTGTTCAACACCATGGACAGTAGTTTGGTAGTGGTGCAGCAGCCTGTTAGCGAGGCCGACATAGCACAGCTTGAGGACAAGGAGATTAACGCCGTGTTGGTGCGCTTCCCCGAGCACTTCGAGGAGGCTATGGCAGGCATGCAGGTGGCCGACAGCGGTGTGCTGCCCAACGTAGAGATCTACTACAACAGCACCAACAACGCCGCCAGCCGCGTGTATATGGTCGTCAGCTCGGTGCTTGGCAACATCGGCCGCACCTTCACGGTCAATGTGCCGCAGGAGGAGGGTCAGCGCTTCGACCAAGCCAGCGATGAGAGCATCGGCGCCATGATATGGAGCAAGATACTGCCGATGCTGATAATCATGATGCTCTTCAGCGGAGTGATGGCCATAGCGCCCAGCTCGATAGCCGGCGAGAAGGAGCGCGGCACCATAGCCACGCTGCTCGTGACACCCATGCGTCGCAACGAGCTGGCTCTGGGCAAGATTGTGTCGCTCAGCGGCATCGCTCTGCTTAGCGGCATCTCCAGCTTCATAGGCATAGCCCTCTCGCTGCCCAAGATGATAGCGGTTGAAGGTGCTGATGGAGCTGCCGACGCCGCCAGCATGCTAGGCTTCCACTACACCACGAACGACTATTTGGCTCTGCTGCTGGTCATCCTCGCCTCGGTGCTCATCATGGCCTCGGCTGTCAGCCTGCTGTCGGCGCTGGCCAAGGACGTTAAGAACGCCGGCACTATGGTGACCCCCTTCATGCTGGTGGTGATGCTCGCGGGCTTGCTGCCGATGTTCCAGAACGGCGCATCTACTAACATGGGAGTATACCTCATACCCTTCTACAACAGCATCGAGGTGATGACGGCTGTCTTCTCGCATGAGCTGGTTTGGACGACGGTCCTCGTCACCCTGGTCTCCAATGTGGTATATACCGGTATAGCCGTCTGGGGCCTCACCAGGATGTTCAACAGCGAGAAAGTGATGTTCTCAAAATGAAGAAGAACTTTGCACTGCGGATAGACTCGGAAGTCTACGACGCCATTGAGAAATGGGCCGCGGACGAGTTCCGCAGTGCCAATGGCCAGATAGAATGGATTATCGCCGAAGCCCTCAAGAAGGCCAAGCGGATGCCGAAAAAGAAACAGGAATGAAAAGATTGACAATTGTAATCATGCTGTGCGTGGGTCTGACGGCCCACGCACAGTGGTATACAGGCATGAGCCAGAAGACGGGACTGGTGCTGTGCATACACCTGACGGATACTGTAGCTCAACTCTACAGCCCTCTACAGACGCAGGTGCCGATGGCGGTGAGTGCGTGGAGCCTGCGTGGCGACACGCTGCGCATAGAGTGCAAAAGCATAGGCTTCAAGACCGTGCTGACGCGCAACGGCGACGGTTGGCAGGGCTATTGGAAGCAGGGCATCATGAAGGAGGATATCAGCTTCATGTCTGCCGACACCCTGTATCAACTGCGGCGTCCGCAAACGCCTGTGCCGCCCTACCGCTTTGACGAGGAGACTATCACTGCCGACTATACCGACAGCCAGGGCAATGCAGTCCATCTGGAGGGAACGCTCAGTGTGCCGCGAGGCTCTGCTTCGCGCTATCCCTGCCTGGTGCTCGTCAGCGGCAGCGGTCAGCAGAACCGTGACGAGGAGATAATGCAGCACAAGCCGTTTCTGGTGCTGGCCGACTACCTGGCTTCGCGCGGCATTGCCGTGTTGCGATATGACGACCGCGGCGTGGGTGCCTCCACAGGCTCCCTTGACAGCGCCGACACGCGCCTCTTCGCCGAAGACGCTGAAGCGATGCTGCGCGCTGTGCGTAAAAACAAGCATGTGGATAAGAAGCGTCTTGGGATAGGTGGCCACAGCGAGGGCGGTGCTATTGCGCCTATGTTGGCGGCCGGGAACAAGGACGTACGCTTCGTGGTGATGCTGGCAGGACAGGGCTGCACAGGTCTGGATGTCATGGTGCAGCAGAACGAGGCTCTCTTCCGCAGCCGTGGGGTGAGTGAACGTCTCTGCGCTGTGCGCTGCGACTGCATGCGTGAGCTGATGCGTCTGCCACAAGGCTCAACGGTGAAAGACTATCAGAGGGTGATACAGAATGGTATTGAGGGTTTGACCAAGGAGGAGGCCGACAGCATTGAACTTAAGAAAGGCATGGCTTATGCGTTAAAACAACAGCTTGATACACGCTGGATGCGATGCTTCCTGGCACTGGACCCTGCAGAGTATCTGTCGAAAGTGAAATGTCCGTTGTTGGCGTTGAACGGCACGAAAGACTGCCAGGTGGTGGCCGAGCCTAATCTGGCACGAGTCAAGGAATTGTGCCCGACGGCAGACTGCCGTGCGATGGCCGGGTTGAACCATCTGTTCCAGCACTCCGCCACGGGTGATGCCGCAGAATATATGCTGATAGAGGAGACCTTTGCACCAGAGGCGATGAAGGTAGTTGCCGACTGGATATTGGGGCTTACTTTTTGAGGGGTAGGCTCACCGTGAAGGTGGTGCCGTGTCCTGGGTCGCTCTCCACGGAGATGTGGCCGTGATGCAGACGCACCACCTGAGCCACGTAGTTGAGTCCTATGCCGAAGCCCTTCACGTTATGCACGTTGCCTGTGGAGACACGGTAAAACTTCTCGAATATGTGCCGCTGGTCGGCCTTGCTGATGCCTATGCCGTGGTCCTGCACACGCAGCAGCAGGTTGTGTCCCTCGACGGCGGTGCTGACGGCGAGCTGCGGTGCGCCGGTGGAGTACTTGATGCCGTTGTCGACAAGGTTGTAGATGAGGTTGGTCATGTGCAGCTCGTCGGCGACGACGACGGCGGGGTCGGCGTCGAGGTGGCGCTCCACGCTGCCGCTGCGGTTGGCGAGGGTGAGCTTGAAGCTGTTGAGCACCTTGTCGGTCAGCGCGTTGAAATCCACCTCCTTGGGATTGATGCTGAAGTTCTTGTTCGACATCTTGGCGCTCTGCAGTATCGTCTCCACGAGCAGACGCATGCGCTGGTTCTCGTCGGCCACGATGCCAATGAAGTTGGCGCGTGAGGCGGTGTCCTGCGATATGGTCTCGTCGCTGAGCATCTCGCAGGCGAGGCTTATGGTCGATATGGGCGTCTTGATCTCGTGGGTCATGTTGTTGATGAACTCATTCTTCATCTGGTCAAGCCTGCGTTGGTTGGCGATGGTGCGTATCGAGAGGAAGAACATCACGGCGATGACGAACAGCAGGAAGATGCTCATGTAGAGGTACAGGTTGGGGTTGCGCTGCAGGAAGAGCTCTGTGCTGGGGAAGCTGAGGATGATGAAGTACTGGTTGTTGGACACCACGCCCTGCGGACGGAAGCTGTAGCGGTAGGGCGAGTATTCGAGGTCGCTCTCGCGGCGGGCGTCCGAGCTGTAGAGGAACGAGCCCTGCGAGCCGTCGTAGACGCCGATGTACGGGTGCAGGTCGATGCCGTTGATGATGAGCTCTTCGACGATGATGGAATCAAGCTCCTGGTAGCTGAATGGCGCTGTGCTGTAAGGCTTCTCGCTGTCAAGCTGGCGTATGACCGATTCCATGGCGTTGCCGACGCTGACGCTGAACATGTTGTCGCTGATGGAGAAGGTGCGGCGCGTCTGGACGAGCTGGATGACCACCAGACTGACGGCCGCAAGGGCAAAAACAGATATGATGAAGACTCTAAACCACCGTTTCATAGCAAGCTGTTGATTCTTTAAGATGTTCTTATAACGGACGTTAAAAGGAAATATTATGTCATTGGGATGTAATTGCCAAAAAAGTTGTACTTTTGCAAGATAAAAATACACGGATATGAAGATAGGAGTTATCATAGCCATGGATATAGAGTATCGTCAGATGCACGATGCTCTGGGTGGTGACACAGGTCGCCTCGGCAACAATGAGATTATATTGTGGCAGTGTGGTATAGGAAAGGTAAACGCCGCCGTTGGTACCATGCGCCTCATCCAGAAGCACCACCCCGACGCCATCATCTCCACTGGTCTTGCCGGAGGCATCGATCCGCTGATGCACGTTATGGATGTGTTGGCTGCAACACAGAGTGTTTACCATGATGTGGACTGCGGTGTCGGTCTCGACTGCGTACGCGGTCAGGTGCAAGGCCTTCCGGTACGCTTCGACGCTGACCAGCATCTGCTCGACCATGCACTCGCCATCCCGCTCGCTGACGGCGAACGCCTGATGACAGGTCTTATATGTACTGGAGACCAGTTCATCACTGACAGGGAAGCCCTCAACAGCATTAAGCGTAACTTCGTCGACGGCCTGGCTTGCGACATGGAGAGCGCTGCTATAGCGCAGACATGCTATCTGGAAGGAATACCATTTATGAGCCTTCGCATTATAAGCGATACACCTGGTAACACCGATAACCACCAGCAGCAGTGGGCGGAATTCCTCGCCTCGATGTGCGACCGCTCGTTCAGGTTCGTGAAAACATATTTAAGCACGATTTAACAGTATATACACATGGAAGTAATACAGAGCTTTACCATCGACCATACCCACTTGAAGCCAGGTATCTATGTGTCGCGTATCGACAAAGGCTTCACCACCTTCGACCTGCGTATCACCGAGCCTAACCGCGAGCCTGCGGTGGCACCGTCGGCTATGCATAGTCTTGAACATCTGATGGCCACGTGGTTCCGCAACTCGTCGGCTAAGGACGACGTTGTGTATGTGGGACCCATGGGTTGCCTCACAGGCATGTATGTCATCATGACGGGCAATTACTCCGTAGAGGACATGCGTCAACTCACCATGCAGTGCCTCGAATGGATACTCGCCCAGAAAGAAGTTCCCGCTACCACCCCAGAGACCTGCGGCAACTGCCTGCTACACGACTTGCCTATGTGCCATTGGGAGTCACGCCGCTACCTCGACCGTCTGCGCAACGACTTCCATTGCGAGTATACCAAGTTGCAAGTCACGCTGTCTGACGGCAAGGTGTTTGCCGACGCATAAGCATGCTGCGGTAGGAATTAAAACTCATAGATGTACGACCACTCAATGAAATCTATGTGGTCATAGTGCACTTTCATGCCGGCGCCGACCAGATGATGGCCGGCGTCGCCTATTCTGTAGTACACCGCCACGCGCTCATAGTACTGCTCCCAGTTAAGGGGGTAGTAGGCCAGATAGTGTGCCAGACCGAGACGCAGTGTCAGTGGACCCCACTGTGTGTCGAAGAAGCCGAAGAGTGCGGGGTAGACGGGTAACTCGCCTTCTGGTGCCATGCGGCGGTGAGAGAAGTTATAGCTCAGGTCCAGAGCACCGCCTATGGCAAAGCAGGGATGCACCTGTCTTATGTAGCCCAGCTGTAGCAAGTAGGTGGGGTAGAATATGATGTCGTCGATATCGTCGTAGCGTGACATGACGGCTCCCGGAGCTAAAAGCAGAAAGGGGCGTCCGTAGGCGTGGAAGGTGCTGTCGCCGAAGAACGATGGCCTGTGTCGGTAGTGTCGCCGTGCCGTGCCATAACGCAGTCCTAGCTCTGCCTGCAGGTAGTTGAGACCGTGGTTAGGCTTGTAGAGGTACCCGTTGCTGCTGTGCACCAACTTGGCTGTCAGCGTCGCCGTGAGGCGCTCCGACAGAGGAAGTTCGTACATGAAACCGAGGTCTATCAGGCAGTTTAGCGGCGACCCTATGAAGCTGTTTGAGGTGTCGTGGGTGACGCTGTATGGCTTGGTGTACATCGACAGGCCCACGCTATAGGTCCAGCTCAGATGTCCTATCAACGGACCATTGAGAGTCCATGCCAGCCCCAGGCGGTCGCCAGCCACGCTGTTCCAGATGTGTGCGTAGTTCATACGCACTCCTATCATCGGCTCGTCCCAGAACCGATGCCAGAAGACCGAAGTGTCATCGTGATTCCATAGTGCCGCCACATCAATTCCGCCCGTCGGCGACCGTCCGTCGAAGGGCGAGCCGTTGGTGGCTATCACCATACCGGCTGTGCCGCCGACGGAATAATGTGTAGGCTGCCCCTTGGCGGCTGTGGACAATAACACAAGCAGCGCAAGGGGCAGCCATATTTTATGCAGAGTCTGCATGATGTTTTATTCTGCGCGGAAGCTGGGCAGGTCGGCCTCGCTAAAGTGCATCACGTAGTACGACTTGGCGCACACATCCTCCTCGGTCATGCGCACATATACGTTGGCGCTCTTGGCGAAAAGCTCGGCGTTGCGTGTGGCGTCGTCCATGATGAGCAGGCTCATGATGATTTCGGCGGTCATGTCGTAGAGACGGCGTGCCAAGAAGTCGTGCACATCCTGGTTGCCCTGCTCCTTGACATAGTTGACGGCCTTCTCGTAGAGGTCTACCAACTGGGCGATGCGGGCCTTCAGGGGCTTCATCTCCTCGCTCACCTCGCTCTGCATCATGTCTTTGATTACCTGCAGGTAGGTGCCGTTGGTGACATAGCGGATTGCCGCCACCACCTGAAGCTGGGTCGTACCTTCGTAGATGCTGAAGATGCGGGCGTCGCGGTAGAGGCGCTGGCTCTTGTATTCCATGATGAAGCCCGAGCCGCCGTGTATGCTTATGGCGTCGTAAGCGTTCTGCGAGGCGTATTCCGAGTTCATGCCCTTGGCCAGTGGTGTGAAGGCGTCGGCCAACTTCGAGTACTGCTTCATCTCGGTGCGCTCCTCTGGTGTCAGCTTGCGGAAGCGGGCTATGTCCTCGAGGCTCTTGTAGATGTCCACATAGCGCGAGGTGCAGTACAGCAGCGAGCGTCCGGCATCGAGCTTGGCTTTCATGCGCGAGAGCATGTCGTAGACGGCGGGGAAGTTGATAATCTTCTCGCCGAACTGGGCACGTTCGCGTGCATAGGCCAGGCCTTCGTTGTAGGCTTCCTGCTCTACGCCCACGCTCTGTGCGGCGATGCCCAGGCGGGCACCGTTCATCAGAGCCATCACGTACTTGATGAGACCCAGCTTGCGGTCGCCGCAGAGCTCGGCTTTGGCGTTCTTGTATGTCAGTTCGCAGGTGGGCGAGCCGTGGATGCCGAGCTTATGCTCAATGTGGCGCACGTCGACGCCGCCGTTGCGCTTGTCGTAGATGAACATCGACAGGCCGCGGCCGTCCTTGGTGCCATCCTCGCTGCGGGCCAGCACCAGGTGGATGTCCGAGTCTCCGTTGGTGATGAAGCGCTTCACGCCGTTCAGGCGCCAGCACTGCTCCTTCTCGTCGTAGGTGGCCTTGAGCATCACGCGCTGCAGGTCGCTGCCGGCATCGGGCTCGGTGAGGTCCATGCTCATGGTCTCGCCCTTGCAGATGCGCGGTATGTACTTCTCGCGCTGCTCGTCGCTGCCGAACTCATATAGGGTGTCGATGCAGCTCTGCAGGCTCCAGATGTTCTGGAAGCCGGCGTCGGCGGCGCTGATGACCTCGCTCATCATACTGAATACCGTCGACGGCAGGTTGAGTCCGCCGTAGCGGCGCGGCATGGAGACACCGTAGAGGCCGGCCTTGCGTGTAACGTCGAGGTTTTCGAACGTCTTGCTGGCGTAAATCATGCGGCCGTTCTCCAGATGCGGCCCTTCGAGGTCCACGCTCTCCGAGTTGGGCTCTATGACGTTGGCTGCCACGTCGCCGGTGATGTCGAGGATGCGACGGTAGTTCTCCACGGCGTCCTCGTGGTCCACGGGGGCGTAGTCACACTCCTTGGCGTCCTTGAAGCCGTCTTCTTTCATCTCCACAAGGCGTTTCATCAGTGGGTGGGAGAGATGGAAATCAATCTCCGGATGGTCGGTATAGTAGTTTGCCATGATTATTTACTGTTTTGTTTGTAGTACTTTATCATCTTTGGTACGACCTCTTCAACGGTGCCGGTGATGACGTAGTCGGCAATCTTGTTGATGGGGGCCTCGGGGTCGCTGTTGATGCTTATGATGATGCCTGAGTCCTGCATGCCGGCTATGTGCTGTATCTGGCCGCTGATGCCGCAGGCTATGTACACCTTGGGGTGCACGGTGACGCCCGTCTGGCCAATCTGACGGTCGTTGTCAATCCATCCGGCGTCTACGGCGGCGCGGCTGCCGCCCACTTCGCCGTGCAGCACTTTGGCGAGCTCAAAGAGGCTGTCGAAGCCCTCCTTGCTGCCCACGCCGTAGCCGCCGGCCACGACGATTGGTGCGCCCTTGAGGTTGTGCTTGGCGGCCTCCACGTGGTGGTCAAGTACCTTCACTACAAAGGCCTCGGGGCTCACATATTTGCCAACTTCTGGATACACCACCTCTTTCTTGCAGCTGCCTTCGTAGAGGGCTTTTTGCATGACGCCACTGCGCACCGTGGCCATCTGCGGACGGTGGTCGGGGTTGACGATGGTGGCTACGATGTTGCCGCCGAAGGCAGGACGTATCTGGTACAGCAGGTTGTCGTAGGTCTTGCCGCTCTTCTTGTCCTCGAAGGGGCCAATCTCCAGCTGTGTGCAGTCGGCAGTGAGACCGCTGGTCAGCGAAGAGGAGACGCGCGGACCCAGGTCGCGGCCGATGACCGTGGCACCCATCAGGCATATCTGCGGCTGCTCCTCCTTGAAGAGGTTGACCACGATGTCGGTGTGCGGTGCCGAGGTGTAGGGGAAGAGTTCGGGCGCGTCGAAGACGAAGAGCTTGTCGATGCCGTATGGCAGCACCTGCTCCTCGACTTTGCCTTTGATGCCGGTGCCTATCACGACGGCGTGCAGCTCCACGCCAAGCTCGTTGGCCAGCTTGCGGCCCTTGGTCAGAAGTTCCTGCGAGACTTCGCGCACCTCGGTGCCTTCGATCTCGATATATACAAATACGTTGTTCATGTTAGCCAATGATTTTGTCGTTGAGTAATTCTTTGATGAGACCGTCGATGTCGGCGTCGGCACCCGTGAGGGTCTTGCTCTCCTTGGCCTGGAAGGCGATGCTCTGCACCTCCTTCACTTTCGTCGGCGAGCCGCTCATGCCGCACTGCGCGGGGTCGCCGTCCACATCGGCCACGCTCCACTGCGTGAGGTTCAGGTACTCGCGCTCGGCGCGCAGTCCCTTGCGGCTGTCATCCTCGGCCACCTCCAGCGGGCAGGCGGCATACTTGTATTTCATCACCAGCTTGGCGTTGGCGGGACGGCACTCGGCGGCCGAGCCGTTGACGGTGACCACCAGCGGCAGCGGGGCCTCGACGACCTCCACGCCGCCGTCTATCATGCGGCGGATGGTGGCCTTGCCGTTCTCTATCTTGAGTATCTCCTCGGCGTAGGTTACTTGGTTCAAGCCAAGCTTCTGCGCCACCTGCGGCCCCACCTGGGCGGTGTCGCCGTCGATGGCCTGGCGGCCGCCGATGACGAGGTCAACGTCGCCGATCTTCTTGATGGCCGTGGCCAGGGCGTAGCTCGTGGCCAGCGTGTCTGCTCCGGCGAAGAGGCGGTCGGTGAGCAGCCAGCCGGTGTCGGCGCCGCGGTAGAGGCCTTCACGTATGATTTCACCGGCACGCGGTGGACCCATGGTCAGCAGTCCCACCGTGGTACCGGGGGTCTGCTCTTTGATGCGGAGCGCCTGCTCCAGGGCATTTAAGTCTTCGGGGTTAAAAATAGCGGGCAGCGCGGCACGGTTCACCGTTCCCTCGGCTGTCATAGCATCCTTGCCAACGTTGCGAGTGTCAGGCACTTGCTTGGCAAGTACAACAATCTTCAAGCTCATAATAGTTATTATTAATAAAATGCAAAAATACGTTAAATTCCCGACATGGCCAAAAAAAAGTGCCTCCAAAAGTGTTTTTTAACGTTTGCTGTCTCGAATGTCGGCGGAACACAAGCGGCCGACATTCATTTTTGGTATGGAGCCGGTACGGAGCCCCTACGGACCCTCTTCGGCATTTCTTCAGTGGAACGCCGTCGGAATGCCGTCGGAAATCCGAAGGGGTGGGAATAAAAAAAAAGAGGGCATCGCGGGGGTGTCCTCCTTCAGGTTGTCTATGTTGCTGGCCTGTAGGTCAGAAGTCCCACATTCCGCTGTCCTTGAGGAACTGCAGCAGGTCGTTGGAGACGGCGGTGTTCATGCTTCGTGTGTAGCGTTTGGTAGTGAATATCTCGCAGTAGTTGCGCGTGCCGTTTTCCTCGACCATCTTTTTGTTGAAGGGGTCGTCGTCGCGGACGCGGTGGGTCTCAACGAGTTCGGCGTCGGTTGGGGTGTGGTAGGTCTCGCTGTGGAGCACGGCGTCGAGGCCGAGGCGTTCGCTGCGGCGAGGCTCTTCGTCGGGGTAGCCCATGGCTATGGCTATGACTGGCACCACTCCCTTGGGGCACTGCAGCAGCTCGGCAATCTGGCGTGTGTTGTAGTTGACGGTGCCGAGGTAGCAGAAGCCCAGACCTTTGGATTCGGCGGCGACGCAGATGTTCTGTGCACAGAGCGCGGCGTCGACCAGTGCCGAGGTGAACCATAACAGGTTGCCGTAGGGCTCGTCGCAGCCGTTGACGCGGCAGTACTGGTGGTATCGGGCCACGTCGGTGCAGACTGTCAGCCACAGCGGTGCCGTGGCGCATTGGCCGAAGTGCAGCTTGCAGAGCTCGCCGCGCAGAGGCTCCTGCGTTGTGGCTATGACGCTGTAAAGCTGCATGTTGCCTGTGTTGCTCGCGCGGAGGCCGCATTCTAAGAGGCCGGCTAGCAGTTCGGGGTTGATGCTCTGGGGCTTGAAGCGGCGCACGGAGCGGTGGCCGAGAAGTGTGTTTATGGTTTGGTTGTCCATGTATATCGTTGATTGTTTATAGGTTGCTGTGTATGGTGATGTCTCCGCCGTCGTGTTCGACCGTGGCTTTGCCTATCATGCTGTTGGCGGCGGGGGCATAGGATACGTAGCCTATGACGAAGCCGCAGGCTTGCTCGCCGTCGGGAATGGCGTGGTGGAACGGCAGACGTGGCGTGATGACGGTGGTGCTGTTGGCGCGCAGGGTGTCGGTGAGCAGCGCCGAGGCCTCGGCGGAGGTGTTCTGCCTCCATTGGAAGAAGAGGGCCACCTTGAGTGGACGCTCCTCGCTGGTGCAGATGTCGTAGGGGTAGGGGTTGGTGACGGCCAGCGGCAGCACGATGTCGGTCTGCCCGTCGGCGAGGCGCAGGTCCAGAGGCTTGTGGTTCTCCACCTGCAGTTCGCGCATGGGGAGGAAGTCCTTGACGAAGAGGTAGTGGAGCGTGCCGTTGCCGAGGTCCAGCTCTTCGCCGCTGATGTTGCCGAAGTCGGCCACCAACACCTCACGGCCAGCGAAGGTGCGGTCGGTGGTGTCGTACTGCCACTGGCTGCTGCGGGCGTAATAGTATGAGGTGCAGTGCGTGGGGTTGCCCGTGTAGTAGGCATATTTCGCCGCCACAGCGTAGCAGCCGATGAACTGCACGGGGCGCCCGTCGGCCAGCTTGGCAATCTTGCTGTAGGGCTCTTTGCCCTCCCAGAGCTCGCCTTTGAAATGCAACGGGTTGAATGCTGCAATGATGCGCACGGCGCAGAAGAGCATGGCGCAGACGATGGCGGCGGTGTAGACGTAACGCGAGCGTCGGGCGGCATGGAACACCAGAGCCACGACGGGCAGCGCTGTGGGCAGCAGCCACTGCGGCTGCACGCGGCCGCGCAGCGTGGCCAGCAGGAAGAAGGCCCAGAAGCCTATGCATAGCAGCAGCGAGGCACGGCGCATCAAGGGGTCTTCGCCGTCGGCCGGTCGGCGTATGCCACGCCATAGGTGACAGAGCCACAAAGGGTTGAAGAGCAGCAGCAGGATGCCGAGGTATTCGAGTGTGTAGCTGATGTTGTAGCCCCATGCGTTGCGGCCTGAGAGGTGGTAGCGGAACGACACCCAGTCGTGGGTGTACTGCCACCACAGGTGAGGCACCATGAGCAGCATGGCTGTGAGGCCTGCCACGTACAACTGCCAGCGGGTGAAGAGCTTGGGACGGGCCAGCAGGATCAGCAGTACCACCAGGGCACCGTGGTATTTACTGTAACCCAGAAGGGCCACCGTCAGGCCGAGCAGCAGGGCGTTGGCGAGGGTTGTCTTGGTGTCGAAACGCTTGAAAGCCCAGAGGAACAGCACGCTGAACATCATCAGCGGTGCGTCGGGCACGGCCAAGAAGCCGTAGAGCTGCAGCAATGGCAGCGAGAAGCACAGCAGCACGTAGAGCAGCGCGTCGCGGTGCGTGGCATCCGAAGGCTTAATCAAGTGCCAGAAGATGAGCAGGTAGATGGGCTGCAGCAGGGTGGCGAAGAATCGTATGCCGAGGGTGCCGGGCAGCCATGACGAGAGCCATACCAGAAGCGCCACCATTGGCGGGTGGTCGAAGTAGCCCCAGTCGAGGTGCTGCGCGTAATACCAATAATAGGCCTCGTCGTTGGCAAGGCCCGTGAAAGCCGCTTGCAGTAGGTTGACAATCCACCATGCCGCGAGCAGCAAAAAAACAAGGGTGTCAGGCTTTAACAGCCTGACACCCTTGTGGATCTTAGAGCGATACGCCTCCATCTACGCATATTACTTGTCCGGTGATATATTCCGAGAGGTCCGAGGCAAGGAAGAGCGACGTGCGGGCTATGTCGAGGTCGGTGCCGCCGCGGCGCAGCGGTATTTCGGCGAGCCACTTGTCGTGGGCTTCCTTGGGCATGGCCTGGGTCATGGCCGACTCAATGAGGCCGGGGGCTATGGCGTTGCAGCGGATGCCGCGCGAGCCTACCTCTTTTGCGAGGCTCTTGCTGAAGCCTATGATGCCGGCTTTCGAGGCGGAGTAGTTGCACTGGCCTGCGTTGCCGTTGACGCCCACCACCGAGGCTGTGTTGATGATGCTGCCGCTGCGCTGCTTGAGCATCATGGGCACAAAAGCCTTGCAGTAGTTGAACACAGAGCGCAGGTTTACCTCCATGACGAGGTCCCAGTCCTTGGGCTGCATGCGCAGCAGCAGGTTGTCGCGGGTGATGCCGGCGTTGTTGACCAGGGCGTCGAGGCGTCCGTACTCTTTCTGCACCTGCTCGGCGACGGCCATGGTCTGGTCGTAGTCGGCGGCGTTGCTGGCTATGAAGCAGCTCTTGGGGCTGTATTTACGCAGCTCGGCGAGGAGTTCGGCGCTGGCCTCGTTCTCCTGCAGGTCGGTGAAAATCACTGTGGCACCCTCTTCGGCGAAGAGGAGGGCGGTGCGGCGACCGATACCGCGCGAACCGCCGGTCACCAAAGCTATTTTATCTTTTAATATGTTCATCTTATTGTTTTTCTGTTGGATTATCAATTAGTGCAAATGTCAGTTCGCCGGAACAGCAGGCTTTGCCGTTCACTAAGGCTTTGGCGTCGACGAAGAATATCATGCCGCGGCGGCTGGTGATGCGGGCGCGTATCTCCATAGTGTCGCCGGGACGCACGGGCTGGCGGAAGCGCACGTTGTTGATGCCGCTGTAGAGCGGTGTGCGGCCCACGAGCTCGTCACGCACCAGTATGCAGCTCGACTGAGCCATTATCTCACACTGTATCACGCCGGGAACCACGGGGTTGCCGGGGAAGTGACCCTGCAGGAAGAACTCGTCGCCACGCACATGGTAGTGGGCTATGGCGGTGTCGCCCTCCATCACCACATCGTCAATGAGCAACATTGGCTCTCGGTGCGGCAGGAAGGTCTTGATGTCGTCTCTGTTAAGTACGTTCATGTTGTTGTGCTTTATGTGTTTATACTCTGCGCAAGGCGACGGTGGCGTTGTTGCCGCCGAAGCCGAAGGTGTTGCTGATGGCGATGTCGGCCTGCCACTGGCGGGCGGTGTGCGGCGTGTAGTCGAGGTCGCACTCGGGGTCGGGCTGGTCGAGGTGGACTGTGGGCGGTATGATGCCGTTCTTCAGGGCCAAAGCGCTGATGATGAGCTCTACGGCGCCGGTGGCACCGAGCATGTGTCCGTGCATGGACTTGGTGCTGCTGATCATGGCTTTGCGTGCACCGTCTTCGCCGAGGGCTGTCTTTATGCCCTTGGTCTCACCCTTGTCGTTGAGGGGTGTGCCAGTGCCGTGAGCGTTGATATACAGCTTTTCGTCGGCTTTGAAACTCGACTCTTCCAGGGCCAGACGCATCGACTGGGCGCCTCCGCGGCACTCGGGGTGCGGAGCGGTATAGTGGTGGGCGTCGCAGGTGTTGCCGTAGCCGCTGACTTCGGCATAGATCTTGGCGCCGCGGCGACGGGCGCATTCCTCGCTTTCGAGCACCATGATGCCGGAGCCTTCGCCGAGCACAAAGCCGCGTCGGCGTGCGTCGAAGGGCAGCGAGGCGGCCATGGGGTCTTCGCTGGTACTCAGTGCTTTCATGTTGTTGAAGCCACCGATGGCCATCTCACAGACAGCGGCTTCGGCACCGCCGGTGATGACGGCGTCGGCACGACCCTCATGGATGAGGCGGTAGGCCTCGCCCACGCTGTGGGTGCCTGTGGCGCAGGCTGTGACCACGGGGATATTTGGTCCCTGTGCGTTATAAGTGATGGCGACATTGCCGCCGGCGATGTTCGATATCATCTCGGGGATGAAGAGGGGCGAGATGCGGCGCAGGCCGTACTGCAGCTTGTTGGCGTGCTCACGCTCAAAGACCTGGATGCCGCCGATGCCGCTACCGATGGCGGTGCCGAAACGGGTGGGGTCGACGTCCTCGCCCACACGCAGTCCGCTGTCCTGCATGGCCTGTGCGGCTGCCGCCAGGGCATAGAGGGCGTAGATGTCGTTGTGGCGTATCATCGTCTTGTCGATGCCGTAGTCTTCGGGATGGAAGTCCTTGACTTCGGCAGCCACCTTTACGGGCATCGCCTCTCGGTCAAGCTTGGTGATGAGACCAATGCCGCACACGCCGTTTATCACGTTGTTCCACAGCGTCTCCACGTTGTTTCCCAATGGGGTTATACAGCCCACGCCTGTTATATATACTTTGTTCATGTGTTCTATTTTTTTATGGTTTAAATAACGCGTATGTTACACTTTTATTGTGTCGTCCGGTTAGTAGCGCATCACTGCGGCGCTGGTGACGAAGCCTGCGCCGAACCCGTTGAAAACCATGAGGTCGCCGCGCTTCACTTTGCCTTCACGGATGATTTCGTCGAGCAGCACGGGTATGCTTGCCGAGCTGGTGTTGCCGCGGTACTCGATGTTGTGGTGGAAGCGTTCCTGCGGCAGGTCGAAGTTCTGCTTGATGGCGTCGACGATGCGCATGTTGGCCTGGTGCAGCAGGAAATGGTCGATGTCCTCAAGCTCAAGGCCGGCCTTTGCCACCACATCCTTGATGTCGCGCTGAGCCGATGTCACCGCCATGCGGAACACTTCGCGTCCTTTGAGCTGCATGGCCATATGGGTGTCGATGCCCTCACCGGTCTCGAAGGGAGTGGGCTCGCAGGGGAGGCGGTAATAGATTACGTCGGGCATGGGTGTCGATGTCAGCTTACTAGCTATGTAGTTATCACCCTTTCCGAGCACCAGGGCTCCGGCGCCGTCGCCGAAGAGCACGCAGGTCTCGCGCTGTGTCCAGTCGACCATGCGCGTCACTTCCTCGGCACATATATATAATATATGTTGTGCGCGACCTGTTTCGATGAAAGCGTCGCAGATGTCGAGGCCGTAAGTGAAGCCGGCGCATGCCGAGTTGATGTCCATCGTGGGACAGTTGGGTCCTTTGATGCCGAGGATGTGCTGCACCATCGCCGCCAGCGATGGTGTGACGTATACGTTGCAGACATTGTGGCAGATGATGTAGTCGATGTCGTCGGGCACCAATCCGGCGGCTTCTATGGCACGTTGGCCAGCTAGGGCGGCGAGCTCTTCGAACCTCTCGGTGGTGATAATTTGTCTTGACTTGATTCCGGTGCGCGTCGTGATCCACTCGTCACTCGTGTCTACGTAGTCCGACAGCATGTCGTTGGTGACGGTGTGCTTTGGTAGCGCACTTCCTGTTCCTAATATTTTCATGCTATAGTTTTTGTGGGCAGGGTGTGCTTTCGATGTGTTATGCCCTTGTTAATTATCTTAAATTTTATTAAAATCGGGTTGCAAAGAAACGACATCCTAAATAAATAGAAATGTTAAAATCCGCTAAAAAGACAATATGATTGGCAAAAGAGCGTTATTTTGGGTGAAATTTTACTATTTTGGGTGAAAAATGAACAGCAATTATATTGACCAACCGCTTAATCTCACCTCGATAAGGCGTTTTCTGACCCGTCACGAGTCTATTTTGCTCTTTTTGTCGCTGACGCTCGTAGTCGCCGTTTTGCTGGTCGTCTTCGGCCAGCCGACCTCCATCCTGAACTATTTCGACCAGAGGTCATCCCTCACACCTTTGGGACAGATAACTATCTCGTTTATCTCAGGTTTCGGGGTTCTGTTGCTCAGCCGCCTCGTTCTTTTCCTTGTCGGGCGCAAACGTGACCTCGCACCTGCGGCAATGGTGATATGGATTGTCGCCGAACTGATACTTTGTGTGTCGGTAATGGCCTTGGTCCTCTGGGGTTTGTGTGGTGGCGGCGCCGTCAATCTGACGCCTCTGGTGGGAGATTTGGTGCTTGGGACGATAGGGGTTCTATTGGTGCCCACCGTCGTCACTTACCTCATACGTCGTCTCCGAGAGGCTCAGGGAGAGGTGATGCGCATGCGTCAACTCCTTGGCCATCAAGATGTCCAGGCGAAACAGGCCGCCGATGCCAGTATCAACTTTTTTGCCAAGGGTGGCCGTCTGGCGTTCTCCACACGCATGGGCAACATATTGTATATCGAGGCTGCCGACAACTACGTCAACATCCACTATGTCAACGGCGAAAAGGAGGAGACCTTCATCCTGTTCAACTCCATGAAGAACATCGAGAAGAGCTTCGCCGGCACCAGCCTCATGCGCTGCCATCGCGGCTACATGGTCAACGCCGACAACGTGCGCCTCATGCGCAAGGAGGCTCTCGGTTTGGTGCTGGAAATCAACCACTGCGCCAAGACGATACCCGTCTCCAAGAGCTTCGCCGAGCCTGTCACGCAGTATTTTGCCTACAACACCAATATGACCCTCCCCAACGAATAGAACCAACACATTGTTATGGAGTTACGACTTACTTTCGCTGAAATCAGCGAGATGATTGAGAAAAAGGCCGGGCGTGCCCTGCCGCTCTCCTACGGCGGCCCACACACCGTGCGTGTCAACTACGACGTCAACGTCCTCTTCAAGACCGCATCGGTGGGCATAGACCTTACCGTCGACCAGGTTGTCGACAGCGATATATACCTCAGTTTCAACGGTGGTGCCGGCATCGACTTCATGGTGCGGCAGGCCGTGGGTATGGCCAAGAGCCGTCCCGGTGGCGAGTTCATAGAGCAGCTCGACGACAACCGCATACTGCTGGCACTGAGCCGCACCAAGCAGGCGGGCTCGCTGCTGGAGCATGTGTCGCTGCGCGACATACGCTTTGACGAGCAGTACGCCATCATCGACTTCGTTCCCAAGGCTTTATAGCATCGCTTCGGAGCCGGTATGGCTCCTCTTCGGCATTCCTGCGGCCTTTCGACGGCTTTCCTCTGAAGAAATGCCGAAGTGGGTCCGTAGTGGGCTCCGTACCGGCTCCATGTCAAAACGAGGATTGTCCGGGTGGTGTTTCCGGAGGTCATAATGGTGTTGTTTAATGGGAGGAGAACCGCCTTGCCAAAAGTGCATTGCCGCCTCCTTTTTTGTGGCGATTTTTCAGTTTTTTGTCGGGGTGTCAAAAAAAATATGTATCTTTGCATCGCGAATAACATAGGCAATGCAAATGGAAAATACAGACAACTCCACCGCTCAGGAGTATATAGTAGACCTTGAGAATGTGGTGATTAGCTATGATGAAGAGCCGGTGCTGAAGGATGTGGCGCTGCGTCTCGGAAGCGGCGATTTCGTCTATCTTATAGGCAAAAGCGGCGCCGGCAAGACTTCTTTGCTGCGGTCGCTCTATGCCGACCAGCCCATCGAGAGCGGTGTGGCGCGGGTGTGTGGCTTCGACGTGGTGAACATACGCCGCCGCCATGTGCCGCAGTTGCGCCGCAAGATAGGCATCGTGTTCCAGAACTTCCGTCTGCTGAAGGACCGCAGTGTGAGTTCGAACCTTGAGTTTGTGCTGCGCGCCACGGGGTGGAAGAAGCGCAACGAGATACAGAACCAGATAGCCAAGACCCTTGAGGCTGTGGGTATTGCCGACAAGGCCGATGTGTTGCCGACACGTCTGTCGGAGGGTGAGCAGCAGCGTGTGGGTATTGCGCGTGCGCTGATTAACAATCCGCAGCTCATTTTGGCCGACGAGCCGACGGGCAACCTCGACCCGGTGACGTCGGCGGAGATTATGCAGCTGTTGATGGATATCAACAAGAACATGGGCACGACGATGCTCATCTCGACGCATGACTTCATGATGATAGACCGTTTCCCGGCGCGCGTGGTGGTGTGCGAGAACGGTACGGTGAGGGACACGGAGAGTTGAAATTTAAGAGTTATGAGTTGGGTGGTGAAATAATTTACTGGAAAGAAGTACGAAATAGAAAAAACATATATTACGGATATGAAGAAGATATTGCTGATAGTTATGGCTTGCCTGGTGGCGTTGGGCGGCGCCGAGGCGCAGAAGAAGCCGTCAAAGGGCAAGAAGAAGGATAGCCCCGTCATCGAGGGCCGTCAGAAGGTGCGTGAGAGCGACTACCAGACCTACGACCGCTTCACGCAGTTCACTACCAAGGATATGGGTCGCTACTACACGCCGTTCGACTACTCGAAGATGTGCAGCGAGACGCAGGCGAAGGCTCCTAACTGGGGTACGCTGCAGCCGGTGATGAACTACATTGAGAAGGTCTCGCGCGCCACGCTGACGATGTGTGCCATCTATGCCGTCAACCCATCGGTGGAGAGCACCAAGGAGCACGACCGTATTGCCGCGCAGGGGCGCCAGGAGGCGCTGAAGGCCTTGGAGTGCTTCGACGCATGGAAGGTGCAGCAGGGCTGGCGCAACAAGATACAGTACAAGGTGGCTGAGGTCGACTACCGCTACTTCAAGGGTGCCAACTACTTTGACGGTGCATATACCGACGAGCTGATACCCGTGGGCTTGATACTCTATTTCGGCACCAAGAAGAAGGCTGTCTTTGACCCCGATACTACGACGCGTACCTTCCAGGACATCAAGTTCTTCCCCAACGATGCCACCATCGTGGAGTCGTGGAACACGCTGCTCGATGAGCTGAGCGAGTACCTGAAGGAGAACGACCGCAAGGGGGTGCTGCTCACCGGCCACTGTGACAATCAGGGCACCGGGGCCTATGTCAAGGGCCTCTCGCGCCAGCGTGCCGTCGAGGTGAAGAAGGCTCTTGTGGCACGTGGCATCGACGCCACGCGCATCGAGGTGGAGGCCAAGGGCGACGAGCAACCCGTGGGCGACAACTCGACCTACGAGGGCCGTGTGCAGAACAACCGCGTGAGTGTCAAGATACAGTAAGGCTAAGAGTTGGGAATTGAGAGTTTGTGAGTGGGTGATAGTAGGGTTAGGATGGGTTTAGGACGGGTTTAGGACGGGTAAAGAGACGGGATAAGTATTGAACGATAAAGAAAAATATAGACAGTTGTGTGAGACAGAGGGAGCTGGTATCCCTCTGTTTCAGCAATGGTGGTGGATGGAGAGCGTCTGCTGTGGCAAACGGTGGGATGTGCTCCTCGCTGAACGCGACGGGCGCATCTGCGGTGCTCTGCCGTTTCTCTGTGGCAGCAAGTTTGGCGTGCGCTATGTGCTGCAGCCGCAGTTGACGATGTTCACGGGCCCTTGGCTCGCCGCCGATGCCGACAGCGGTGTGCTCGCCGAGCTGATGGAACGTATGGCTGCCCGGCGCGACGCTGTGGCGCTGCTGCGCTGCGCGCCGTCGATTATAGGGAGTGATGTGTTTGAACGTGCCGGATGGCAGGTCGGGCAGCGCTACACATGGCGTTTCGACGCCTTGCGCCCGCTGCCGCAGATGATGGCCGACGCCTCGCAGCTGCGCAGGCGCGACTTTGCACGCAACGCCGAGCTGCTGACGGTCGACTACTGTGTGTCGCCTGCCGAGCTGGCGTCGCTGCATGATGGTCAGTATCGCCGGCAGGGGAAACGTGACGTGGTGGATGCTGCCTTCATGGCCCGTGTCGCTGCCACTGCCGTGGAGCATGGCAACGGCGTGGTGGCTGGGGTAAGTGATGCGGCTGGAACCTTGCAGGCGGCGGTCTTCGTGGCATACGATAGCAACTGTGCTTACCTGCTGCTGCTGGCGCGTGGTGCTGAGGCGCCGCGCAACGCTATGGCTTACCTCGTGTGGCGTATCGTGGAGTGGCTCACTTCGCGCACACGTATGTTCGACTTCGAGGGCGGCGCCGAACCCGGTGTGGGTGAGTACTACCGCTCCTTCGGTGCCTGTCAGGTGCCCTATCTGCAGCTGACGCGCTGTCGCATGCCGCTGATAGGTAAAATGTTGGGATTATGAAGATAATGCTTGTTGTGGTGTCTAAGACCGACGTGCCGTATATACAGACAGGCATCGACGAGTATGTGGGGCGGTTGCGCCACTACTGTGACTTTGAGATGGTAGTCGTGCCGGCATTGAAAGGTTTGGGCAAGGCTACCCCCGACGAGGTGAAGGAACGCGAAGGCGAGCTGATACTGAAGCAACTGGCCAAGGCCGATGCAGTGGTGCTGCTCGACGAGCACGGCAAAGAGTACACCTCGGTGGGGTTTTCCGAGATGCTGCAAGGCCACATGAACCGTGGTACACGCATCCTGGCCTTCGTCATTGGCGGTGCCTACGGTTTCTCCAAGGAGGTATATGCTGCTGCCACGCAGAAGATGTCGCTCTCACAGATGACCTTCAACCACCAGATGGTACGCCTCTTCTTCCTTGAGCAGTTATATCGCGCCCACACTATACTGCGACACGAAAAATACCACAATGAATAGGATTTTATGGAGGGTGTAAGTGTTATAGATTTAAGAATATTTAACACTAAAAAACATACCTTTGGGCAATAATATAATGTTGCGGGCGTTATAAGAACAGCCATTAGGGATAATGGTGGATTGTTGAAATTGAAGTATAATAAATAAAGTATAGCAAAGAAAATGAAGAAAATCTTTTTGGCTTTAGGCCTGATGATGTTCACCGTGGCTTTCACGGCATGCAACCAGAAAGAGCTTGACGCTCAGAAAGCTACTATTGACTCGCTGCAGGGTGTGGTCGACGGCAAGGACGCCGAGATTGACGACCTTTTCCAGATGCTCAACGAGATTGAGGGTAACCTCTCTATGATCAACTCCAAGTACAGCAGTGTGCAGGAGATGCGTCGCAACAATACCGAAGGCACCTACAACCACAAGAAAGAAATCGCCGACCAGATGAGCTCCATCGAGAGCATCATGGCTGACAATAAGGCCAAGATAGCCCAGCTCAACTCGCGCGTGAGCTCGTTGAACAAGAAGAACAGCGACCTCCAGGCTTACATCACCAAGCTTGAGGAGCGCAGTGCCGCCCAGGAGCAGCAGATCGCCGAGCTCCTCACCGAGCTTGAGAACAACAAGGTCGTCATCAAAGGCCTCAACAAGAACGTCAGCGAGCTGACCGCTTCGAACCAGCAGAAAGACGATTACATTGCCCAGCAGATGGCTGATGCCAACCGCGCTTGGTTCATCGTTGGCAGCTACAGCGACCTCAAGGAGGCTGGCATCGTCAACAAGACCGGCGGCTTTATCGGCATCGGTCGCCGTCAGGGCACCATGGCCGACATGCCCACGGAGCTTTTCACCGAGATTGACCGCACCAAGGTGACCACCATCACTATCAACATGAAGAAGGCCCAGGTCATCTCCAAGCACCCCGAAAACAGCTACGAGCTCGTGGCAGACGAGGAAGAGAGCGGCGTTACCGCCTACCTCCGCATCCTCAACCCCACGCTCTTCTGGAAGTACACCGACTATCTGGTTGTCTCCACCAAGTAAAGAAAATCGAAAAAACACATTTTTTAACAACACATTTTATTAACCAAAAACACAAAATCATGAAAAAAGTTTTATTAACCCTCGCACTCGCTGCTTTCGCATTTGCAGCAAACGCACAGTTTGTGGTCAGCGGCCAGCTTGGCTTTAACACCAACGGTGGTAGCACCTACACCAAGACTGAAGTTGGAGTCACTAATGAAACAAAGATCCCCAACAACATTCTTAACACTATCACTTTTGCTCCCTCGTTTGGCTACATGTTGAACGACAACATGCAGGTTGGCTTGAGCTTCGGTTTAGGCTACAGATACACCAAGACTTTCAACACAGTTCCTCCTATTGGCGAGGCTTACACTACCCCCAACCTCAACGCCGAAAACTGGACCTCCGTTTCTCAGATGAACTTCAACATCGCCCCCTACTTCCGTTATTATTTCGCGGAAGCCGCTAATTTCAAGTTCTTCTGTGAGGCAAGTATTTTCTGGACAATAAACGGTAGGCCGACCACACATCTCTTCGCCACCAAGATTGATGCCGATCCCGCAAGTGCTGTTGTTGGACGTCCCGCTGTTGACACCACTTATAGAGGCACCTATGTCGCCCCTGCCGCTAATACTACCATCAACAAACACACTGAGACTGATATGGCCCTTGGTATTAACATTGTTCCTGGTGTGAACTACAAGTTCAATGACCACTTCTCTGCCGACCTCTACCTCAACCTCGTTGCCATCAACTTCACTCACAGTTGGCAGAAGGAGTATCTTGAGACCACCACCAACACTCCTGCTGGTACCCTCAACGCCAAGTTTAACGATCGTGCCCGTAGCAATTCCTTCAACTTCGGCGCCAACTTCAACAACCTTTCCATTAACGATTTCCTGAACTTCCGCCTTGGCATCAACTATCACTTCTAAACCATTCATTTTGGTATAGAATACCCAATAGGGTGCTCCATCAAGAGCACCCTTTTTTGTTCTTTTTCTGTCGCTTGCCTGTGGCAGATGTGTTAAAGTTTAGTTTAAAAACGTGCTTCCGCTCAAATGGGTCTTATATTTTATATGCGTCATTTTGAGCAGTGGCATTTGGTCGCGAGAGTTCATTGACATGTTGAGTATATTGGTCTATAGGATTATTTTTATGTCAGTGTGTATTATTTCGGGAAAAAGTCGTATCTTTGCAGTCGCAAATAGAACATAAAACATCTATATATGAAAGTAAGAGAACTTGTAGAGAGGTTGAACCTCAAGGTACTCAGCGGTGAGAGCGGTCTCGACCGCGACATTGACGGCTGCTATGTCAGCGACCTGTTGAGCGACGTTATGGGCAACGCCGAGATGGGCAACGTGTGGGTCACCCTGCAGACGCACAAGAATGTGATGGCCATTGCCTCGCTGAAAGAGCTTGCTTGCGTCATCCTCGTCAAGGGTCTCACCGCCAGCGACGACACCGTGGAGCAGAGCAATGAGGAGGGCATTCCCTTCCTCAGTACCGACATGCAGACCTATGAGACCGTCGGCAAGATATACCAGCTTTTGAATGCGTGAGTGTGTTAATGTGTTAGTGTGTAAGAGACTGATGCATTCAACTGCTCACACAATAACACATTAGCGCAATAGCATATTAGATATGCTGACTCCTTACAAAGCCGACCTGCACATACACACTGTGCTGTCGCCTTGTGGTGACCTCGAGATGTCGCCCACGGCGATAGTGGAGCGTGCCCTCTCGCGTGGCCTTGACATGATAGCCATCAGCGACCACAACACTACCCGTCAGGTGAAGGTGGCGCAGAAGGTCGGCAAGGAGAAGGGTTTGTTCGTGCTGGGCGGTGTGGAGGTGACCTCGCAGGAGGAGACCCACTGCCTATGCTACTTCCGTGACGACGCGCAGCTTGACGCGTTCCAGGAGTTCCTTGACGCGCACCTGCCGCCCATCCCCAACGATGAGGACCGCTTCGGCTACCAGCTCATCGTCGACGAGAACGAGGAGATTGTGGGCGAAGAACCCTACCACCTGCTCAACGCCATAGATGTGGACATCGACGGCATCTACGATGAGGTGCACCGCATCGGTGGCCTCTTTGTGCCGGCGCACATCAACAAGGGCACCACCAGCCTGATGAGCCAGTTGGGTTTTGTGCCGCCCGACCTCAGGTCCGATGGCCTTGAGATCAACGCACGCACCACACGCGACGAGATGGTGAAAAAATTCGCCTACCTTAAGCGCTTTACCTTCATCACCGACAGCGACGCCCACTTCATCGACAACGTCGGCGACGTATACAACCACGTCTACATGGAGCACCGCACCTTCGACGAGTTTGCCATGGCTCTGCACGGCGAAGAGGGTCGCTATGTGGACAGCATGTACTTCCGCGACCATAGACTTAGGTAGTTAAGAGTTATGAAACGAATACTATTCAGCCTTCTATTATCTCTGCTGTGCGGCGTTAGCGTGGCGCAGCAGCCCCAGCCCGGCGTTCCGGCGCCACAACGCTTCACCGTGCGTTTCGAGAGTCAGCATGGCGAGGCATTCTCGGTCTTCATCGACGGCGAATTGCAGAACCGTATGCCGCAGACGCGGGTCATGGTGAGCAACGTCAGCGACCAGACCCACGAGGTCATCGTGGTGCTCAAGCGTCCCACCGAGAAGGCTGCCGTCATGAGCCTGCGCCCCGGCGAGCCCAATGTGCTGGTGAACATCAACTACGACCGTCGCCTCGACCGACTCTACCTCTACACCCCTGCACACAACCGCGGTGATGTCGAGGAGAAGCTGCCCGAGCTGCAGGTGCCTAAGACCTATGCCGCCCAGCGGGCTGCTGAAGGTAACACCGTCGCCGCTGCCGAGACGTCCGACACCGTCGTGAGGTACACCGAGGAGCAGGTGGACTCTATGGTGGTGCGCCTCAAGGCGCAGTCCTTCGACAGCGACCGCCTGGCTCTGGCCAAAGTCATTGTGGCTTCTGCCGCCACCCTCACCGCCGACCAGATAGCCCGCCTGGCACGTGTCATAGACTTCAGCAATTCGCAGGTCGACTTCCTCAAGTACGCCTTCCACTACTGCGCCGACCCTGTCAACTACACCGTTGCCGTCGATGTCCTGACCTTCACTAGCGACAAACGTAAAGTGCTCGACTATGTCGCCGCGCAGCGGTAGCAAATAGACCCAATACGACAAGGGCGGGCTCGTTTTACGAGCCCGCCCTTGTCGTATATACTCCTCACTTAAAGGAAAACAACTTTCGATGGGAACTTGGCGGTCTCCGACTTGAAGCGCAGTGTGCCGTTCTGCGTGTAGCTCAGCACGTCGCCGGTGGCTTGATAGTCGGCGTCAAGTATATAGATGTCGCCCGTGGTGGGGTTGATGTTGATGCCGTATGCGTTGTTGGTGATGGCCGGAGTGAAGGGGAAGCCCTCAACGGTGCCGTCGGCGCTGATGACGACCCAGCTCGGCTGTTCGTCGTAGGGAGCGTCGTAGCCATATACCTTGCCGTTGTAGACATCCATCTTGGTGAGACCGTGGTTGACAGGCGTCACAGCGTTGCTGTTCACGTCCACGATGGCGCAGCCGTTCGGCGAGTCATAGCCGTTGCCCCAGCTGACAATGACCTTGCTGTCGTTTATCTTCACCACCTTGTTGAGGTTCGAGCCCACGACGACGGACGGCAGCGTGTCGAACGAGGTGAGGTCCACCACATGCAGGCGGTTGTCGTACATGTAGCTGTCGTTATAGGCTCCTGCCACGTAGGCTTTCCCGTTGACGATGGCAATGCCCTCGGGCTTGTATTCACCTATGATGCAAGTGTCTTCTATGGTCAGCGAGGCTGCATCCACGCGCACCACACAGGCCGGCGTGTAGCAGGTGATGTAGAGCTTGCCCCCGTCGGCTGCAATGCTGCGGGGCTTCATGGTGCCCATGCTCTTTTGGGTGGAACGGCCGGTGGCAGGGTCTATGGCCTCCAGCGTGTTCGACTCGGTGACGGTGACATACACCTTGCCGTTGTACAGTATCATGTCCTGGGCCTGCTTGCCGAGGCCGTAGTTGTTGGCGTTCTCGAACCAGTGGTTGTCGATGTCTCCGTTGGTGATGTCGAGGGCCGAGATGGCGGCGTTGTTGGCCGTGAAGTCGCCTTCGTTGAGGACGAGGGCCCCCTTGGTCTCTACGGTCGCGTTGTTGTTGTCTTCCTTCTCGCAGGCTGCCATCCCGAGGACGGCCATCCCGATGAACAAGATGTGTGTGAAGCGTTTCATATCTGTGCTTTTTATCTGTTGTTTCTGTCAGAATTCATATATTGCGCCAATCTTCCAGTTGCGCCCCATCATGGGGTAGGTGGCTATTATCTCGTACTGCGTGTCGAGCAGGTTCTGCACCGATGCGCGCAGCGTCAGGGTGCCAAGCCTCAGGTCAAAGCTCCGGTCGGCCGACAATGAGATGTCGCAGTAGGCCGGCAGGCGGTTGTCGGCCGAGTTCTGGTGCCCGAAGTAGCGGTGGCCTACGACGATGGCCGCCGTGCCTATGTTCACCCAGCTGTTCTCCCACCGCAGGTTGGCGCCGCCCGAATGGCGCGGGGTGTATACTATCTGGTGGCCGTAGGTGCGGCTGTTGGGATCCGTGTGGTTCAGCGCTGCCTGGAACGAGTAGTTGACGCGCACCGACAGCTGCGCAATCTGCACGTCGGCTGTGGCGTCGACACCGTAGATGTCCACCAGGCCGAAGTTCTCCATCGACCAGTAGTACATGCTCCCCGTGGGCTTAGCCACAATCTTGTCCTTCACGCGGTTGTAGTAGGCGTCGAGCGTCAGCTGCCCGCTGAAGGCCGTGCTGTCGGCGGCGAAGAGCTGCGTCACCCCGATGTTGACCTGGTTGGCCAGCTCCGGGCGCAGGTCCCATGGGATGAGTTGGTAATAGTATAGCTCGCCGAAGGTGGGCACCCGGTAGCTCTGCTTGTAGAACAGGCGCGCCGTCGTGGCGTCGCCCAGCTTGTACATGAGCGACACGAAAGGCGTAAGCCGCCGGTAGGCGGGGGTGGAGTCTATGTCGGCGATGCGGTCGCCGATGGAGGTGTACAGCAGGTTGCCCCTCACCGTGAGCCGCTTGCGGCTGTACACTATCTCGGCCACCGCGGCCAGGTTGCAGCGCGTCACGTCGGTGTGGTGGTTCAGCGCCGTGTTGTGGTGGCTGCCGAGGTGCGCCAGGCTGGCGTCGGCGGCAAGGCTCATGGCGAAGCCCCTGCCCAGCGTCGTGTGCCAGCTGCCGCTGAGGTAGGCCTCGCGCTGGCGGTAGGTGTCGTGGGTCTTGCGCTCCGTGTCGTCGTAGATGTCGTTGCTCAGGCTCGCCTTGCCCATCAGCTGTGCCTGCCAGCGCTTGCGCTCCACGCGCCAACGAGTCTGCGCGAAAGCCATCTCCTCGTGCGACTCCTGCCCGCTGACGGCCACCGAGTGCAGGGTGACCGAGCCGGGGAACTCATGGAAACCACGCATATAGTGCACCTTGGTGACTATTGTGTTGCCCGGGGCGATGGTGTGGAACAGGTTGCCGTCGGCCGACGCCATCCACACCGCCGAGTGCGAGCGCCGCTCCACCGAGGAGCTGTCGCGGTGCGAGGGGGTGTAGTACAGCGTGAAAGGGTAGTCGCCCTTGCTGCGCAGATAGTTGGCCCAGAAGGTGCTCTTCAGCTTGCGGCTCCAGCGCTGCTCCCACATAAGGGTGGGCGAGAGGTGGCCGAAGCTGCCGCACTCCGCGCCGGCTTTTATCTTGGTGTGCTCGCCCGGCCAGAACCGGGGCTCGGCGGTCTCCATGTTGAGGGTGTTGCCGGCGGCGTAGGCGCGCGCCGGGAGCAGCGGCGCCTGCTCCTGCCCCTGGCTGAAGCTCACGTAGGCTGCGTTGCCCAGCAGGTAGCGCCCCAGGTCCACCTGGCCGTTCTGCGCGTCGTTGACGGGCACCCCGTCTAGCGTCACCGCCGAGAACTGGCTTCCCAGGCCGCGCGCCGACACCGTTTTGATGCCACCCACGCCGCCGTAGTCCTTCAGCGTCACACCAGCCATCTGCTTCACGGCGTCGCTCAGCAGCATGGCCCCCTGGGCTTCTATCTTCTTCACGTCCATCACCTGTGTCGGCGCCGCCGTGTTCACCGTCGAGGGGGCACGCTGCGTGCTCACCTCCACCTCGTCGAGGGTGCGCACCGTGTCCTGCGCCGCCAGGCCTAAAGGTGCCAATCCGGCGGCAAGCAGCAAAGCCCGGAGGAAGGGACGTACCGTAAGCAGGAGTCGCGCCGATGGCCGTAGCCGTTGGCGTACAATAAACGATACTTTACAATATAAACTGACAATGCTCATCTCCGTCCTTTCCTCGAGGGCTTCATGTTGCTTTTCTCGGTCGCGGCAGGTCTTCTGGCTTGCCTCCGGCGCTCCGCCTTCCCACACGCCTATGGCGGCGCGCAGTGGCTCGTGGAGCGCCTAACTCGTTGAGGCTCACAGCAGCGGGACTGCCCGGGATTTGCACCCGGTTCCCTATTATCAGCCCTTGCGGGCTGACCGAAACCGGCTGCAAAAATACGAAAAAAACATGAATTACCGTCAATGACCGTCATTTTTATAATAACTTTAAAGCGAATTACCATAAACAGCCGTGAATTGTCATGAATCATTTATCTGTTGAAAATAAATAAGTTATGACATTATAAAATGGGTAACATACTGATTTACAGCCGCCGGCACGGAACCTCTTCGGCCCCTCTTAGGAGTCCCTTCGGCGATCCTTCGGCATTTCTTCAGTAGTTCTTCAATGGTATTTCAATGGTCCACTGAAGAACTACTGAAGAAGTATCGTTGCAGTATCGTTGAAATGCCGTACCGGCTCCGTAGGGATTACGGGGCAAAAAGAAGGCTGCCAAAGTTAAATAGTGTTAAAAAAACGAAGTTGGGTGGCCCTTTTTGGCGAAAAGATGGGATTTAAGCCTCGGCTATCTCGCCGATGAGGTCGTTCTCCATGGCTGAGGTGATGCGTACGGTGATGAAGTCGCCCGGGGCGACGTTGATATGTTGATGTGTCGATATGTTATTATGAGGGATAAGGACTTCGTCGTCGACTTCGGGGCTGTCGTATTCGGTGCGCGCCACGATGCCATCCTCGTCGATACGGTCGACGAGGCATCGGAAGGTGTGCCCGACGCGGGCTTCGTTCTTCTCGAGAGAGATGGCTTCTTGCACGGCCATGAGCTCGCTGACGCGGCGTTCTTTCTCCTCGTCGGGCACGGGGTCGCCGAGGTGTTCGGCGGGGGTGCCTTCCTCGGGCGAGTAGGCGAAGCAGCCCATGCGGTCGAAGCGTGCCTGCCGCACGAACTCCTTGAGTTCCTCGAAGTCCTCGGCGCTCTCGCCCGGGTAGCCTACGATGAGGGTGGTGCGGATGGCTGCGTCGGGCAGCCGCTGGCGGAACTTTTCGAGCAGGTGCAGGGTGCCCTCGCGGTCGATGCCGCGCTGCATGGAGCTGAGGATGCGGCTGTTGATGTGCTGCAGGGGTATGTCGATGTAGTTGCAGATGTTGGGGTGTGAGGCTATGGCGTCGATGGCGTCGTCGGGGAAGGAGGCGGGATAGGTGTAGTGGAGGCGTATCCACGCGGCGCCGCTCTCGTCGGCCAGCCGGTTGAGCAGCTCGCCGAGGGCGCGGCGGTGGTAGAGGTCGAGGCCATACCAGGTGGTGTCCTGGCTGATGACTATCAGCTCTTTGACGCCCTTGGCGACGAGGATCTTGGCTTCGGCCACGAGGTCGTCGATGGGTATTGACTTGTGGGCGCCGCGGATGAGGGGTATGGCGCAGTAGGAGCAGCTGCGGTTGCAGCCTTCGGCAATCTTGAGGTAGGCGTAGTGGGAGGGGGTGGAGAGGGGGCGGTTTTTTATAGTGCCTATAGTATCTATAGTACCTATAGTTCCTATAGGATTATTGGTTCCTAAATCCTGTGCTATCTTCTCCCATTCGTGGACGCCGTACCAGGCGTCGACTTCGGGTATCTCTTTGGACAGTTCGTCGCGGTAGCGCTCCACGAGGCAGCCGCAGACGACCACCCGTTGTTTCCCGCCGACGGCGGAGAGGATGGTGTTGATGCTCTCCTCCTTGGCGTCGCCGATGAAGCCGCAGGTGTTGATGATGACGGCGTCGCTGTCGTTGCGTTGCCGGTCGAAGTAGACGGTATGCCCCTGCGCTTTCAGCCGTGCGGCGAGGTTCTCGCTGTCGACGGTGTTCTTGGAGCAACCGAGGGTGATGATGTTGATTCTCATTATTTTTTTATAGTGGCTATAGTGCCTATAGTATCTATAGTTCCTATAATAAGTATTATTCAATTAAAGAGGGAGTCGACGAATTCGGCGGGGTTGAAGAGCTGGAGGTCGGTCATCTTCTCGCCGAGGCCGATGTAGCGGACGGGCACCTGGAACTGGTCGCTGATGCCGATGATGACGCCGCCCTTGGCGGTGCCGTCGAGTTTGGTGAGGGCGAGGGCGTTGACGTCGGTGGCCTCGGTGAACTGGCGCGCCTGCTCGACGGCGTTCTGTCCGGTGGAGGCGTCGAGGACGAGGAGCACCTCGTGGGGTGCGTCGGGGACGAGCTTCTGCATGACGCGGCGAATCTTGGTGAGCTCGTTCATGAGGCCCACCTTGTTGTGGAGGCGTCCGGCGGTGTCGATGATGACGACGTCGGCCTGCTTGGCGATGGCGCTCTGGAGGGTGTCGTAGGCCACGGAGGCGGGGTCGGCGCCCATGCCTTGCTGCACGATGGGCACGCCGACGCGGTCGGCCCAGAGCTGGAGCTGCTCGACGGCGGCGGCGCGGAAGGTGTCGGCGGCGCCGAGGACGACGCTGCGGCCGGCCTCTTTGTAGCGGTAGGCCAGCTTGGCGATGGTGGTGGTCTTGCCCACACCGTTGACGCCTACGACGAGGATGACGTAGGGGGTGTGCGGCAGCGGAGCGTCGAAGGTGGCGGGGAACTGCGTCTGCACGGCGGGGTGGATGAGCAGATGGGCTATCTCGGCCCGCAGGATGGAGTTGAGCTCGGAGGTGGAGATATACTTGTCGCGACGGATACGCTCCTGGAGTTTTTCGATGACCTTGAGGGTGGTCTCGACCCCCACGTCGGAGGTGATGAGGGTCTCCTCGAGGTTGTCGAGCACGTCGTCGTCGACGGTCGATTTGCCGAGGATGGAGCGTGAGAGTTTCTGGAAGAAGCTCTCCTTGGTCTTGGCGAGGCCGCTGTCGAGAGTGGCACGTTCCTCTTCTTTGGTTTTCTTGCTGAACAGTCCCATATTTTGTTTTAGTTATCAGTTTCAGTTTTCAGTTGTTTGTCATGTCGGGCTTACTGGTTGCCTTTCCCTAGGGCTTTCTCCATGGTTGGGCGTATCTCCTTGTCGAATATCTTCTGGTAGCGTTCGAAGGGGTACTTGTCGCAGTCGCCGCTGGCGAAGTACCAGAGGATGACGGCGAAGTCCTTGGCCGAGTAGAATCCTGGGATGGCTTGGAGCACGGTGCCGTCGGCTTTGTAGAGGACAAAGGTTGGGTAGCCCTGCAGGCCGCGGGCGAACTCGTGCTGGCGGTTGCGGCCTTGGTTGACGGGACGGTAGGTCTTGCCGCGCCACTGGAAGGTGTTCGAGCCTTCGGCGTCGAACTTGACGGGATAGAAATACTTGTTGAGCAGCTTGGCCACGGTGGCGTCGCTGAAGGTCTCACGGTCCATCTTCTTGCAGTAGCCGCACCAGGAGGTGTAGAAGTCGACGAAGTAGAGCCGCTCCTCGATTTTGGCCGTCGCGGCCTCCTCGATGGTGTGCCATTTCACCTGGGCCTGGGCCGAGTTGAAAGTTGAAAGTTGAAAGTTGAAAATTAGGCCCACGCAGAATACAATTGCTTTTATCTTATTCATCATAACTATAGCTATTTCTAATTTCTAAATTATTAATTCTAAATTATTAATTCTTAATTCTTCATTACCAAGCGTATTGCCAATCCTTTTCGTTGTCTTGCTCGGATTCGATGTATATTTCTTCACGTGCCTCGCGGTCGCGGAGGCGGAAGAGGCGCCCCAGCCAGTCGTCTTTCTTGGAGCGGGTCTGGGTTTTCTTGTTCTTGTCTTCTTCGATGATTTGGGCCAGCTGACCGGCATAGCGCTCCACATAGCTGCGGTTGGCGGAGGGGTCGTGGTGGAGGACGGCGCCGGTGTAGTAGTGGCGGAGGATGCTGTCGTAGCTGTAGCCGAGGCCCACCATGCGGATGGTGCCTTCCTGGCTGAGCCCCACGCCGTGGCCGTAGCCGTGGCCGTGGAGGATGACCGACCGAGTGACGCTGTCGACGCTGACGCTGAAGAAGGTCGACTTGAGCTGGAAGTCGGTACGGATACGTGTGAGGGGGATGCCGAGCAGGCGTGCCTTGCGAGTCTCCTGCTGGAAGTGCAGCAGGCTGTCGCGGAGAGCGCTGTCGGCGGTGTTGATTTTGTGCTTCTTTCCGAAGTAATCGAGCCAACGGTCGATGCTGATGGTCTTCACCCAGTCGCTCTGGCGCATGCGGTAGGAGAAGGTGTCCTGCACAGAGCGGAGGTAGGGGAGGGCGGCCTTCCAGACATCCTCCGAGTTGGCGGTCTGGCCGCCGGAGTTGGAGTGGAAGGGCGTTTCGATGAGCGAACCGAGGCTGTCGACCAGCGTCTCGCCGCTGCTCTGTATGGCCCCCATCATGATGTCGGGCCGTATGCAGCGGTTCTGGTAGGCCTGGCAATGGACGTAGTCGCAGAAGTTGTAGCCCTCGGCGGCATGTTTTTTCATGTTGCGCAGGGCCCAGGTGCGGCTGATGATGGCCTGGATGCGGAAGATATCGCTCTGGTTGCCGTATATCTCGCTTTGCACCACGCCGGCGATATAGGTCTCGAACTCCACCTCGTTGACGAGCAGTAGCTTGCCGCCTTTCAGCGGGGTGACCTCCAGGTCGCCCTCGTAGGTGCGCTGCTTCGCGGCGGAGTTCGCTCCGCTACCGTCGCGTTCCCCTGCGGGGTTGAGACAGAGGATGCAGGCGGTGTCGGTAGCCTCGAGGCGCAGCGACGTGAAGGTGCCGTAGTCGTCGGAGTTGACGCTCACATGCAGCCGTCCTCCCTCGGGTCGGATGAGCACCGAGCGCCCTTCGCCCACCATGTCTTCGAGCAGCTGGCCGCCGTCGGCGTAGAGGTTGTAGGTGCCAAGGTCGAACGAGACGTTGAGTGTGGTGATCTGGGTGTTGCTGTAGAGGCGTACGCGCACGCGGTCGGCATGGGCGGCGTGTGCGGTGAGGAGGAGCAGTAGTATGAGCAGCAGTCGTTTCATTTGACGAGGTCGATGATGGTTTGTGCCGTGCGTTTGCTTGCGCCGCTTCCGGAGAGGAGGTCCCGCATGTGGGCATATTGGGTGAACATGCGTATGCGGTTGGCGTTGTCGCTGGTGATGAGTTGGAATTCCTTTTCGAGCCGGGTGGGGTTGAAGTCGCCCTGGATGAGTTCGGTGACGATGGTGTCGTCGGCAATGAGATTGACCAACGAGATATACTTGATGCGGCGGCTGACGATAAGTCGGGCTATGGCGACAGAGATGGGGTTGGCGCGGTAGCAGACCACCTGGGGGACGTTGAAGAGGGCTGTCTCGAGGGTGGCGGTGCCGGAGCATACGATGGCGGCATAGGCCGAGGCGAGCAACGGGTAGGTCTGGTCGTAGACTATCTCGAGGTTGCTTGATTGCTTGATTGCTTGATTGCTTGAATGCTCAGCAATCAGGGTGCCGTAGAATTCGTGGCCGATGAGACTCATGCCGGCCACGATGAAGCGGTATTCAGGATGCCGGTCGGCCAGCTGCACCATCAGCGGGAGGTTTTTCTTCAGCTCTTGCCGGCGGCTGCCGGGCAGCAGGGCGATTACAGGGCGTTTGCCGCCGAAGGCGGGTTCGAAGAGGCTCTCCTTGACGGCGTCGAGCAGGGGGTGCCCCACATAGAGGGCCTGCTGCATGTCATTGTCGGCGAAGAAACGTTGCTCGAAGGGCAGGATGTAGCAGAGGCGGTCGAGGTTTTTCTTCATACCTTTGATGCGCCCTTTCTTCCATGCCCAGAGGTTGGGGGAGATATAGTGTACGGTCTTGAAGCCCTGCTTGTGGGCCCATGCCTCGATTTTGAGGTTGAAGCCCGGATAGTCGATGCCCACCACCACGTCGGGTCGGTAGTCGAGGATGTCCTGCTTGCAGAAGCGGATGTTGCCCAGCACGGTGCCCAGATGGGCCACCACCTCGACGAAGCCCATGATGGCGAGGTCGCGGATGTGGCGTACGGGAGTTCCTCCTACAGCGGCCATAAGGTCGCCGCCCCAGAAGCGGAACTGCGCATCGGGGTCCTGCTCACGCAGCGCCCGCATGAGGTTGGCACCGTGGAGATCGCCCGAGGCTTCGCCGGCTATGAGGTAGTATTTCACTGGGTTGGTAAAGTTTACGGTTTACTTTTTGGGGGGAGTTAAAGAAGTTATAGAAGTTATCGTTCGCTTCGCTCATTGGTAGTTAAAGACAAATGTTCTGTTGGAGGTAATGGTTAATGTCATTGTCATAGTCATGGTTAATGGTTGCTTTTTCTTGGGGAGTTAAAGAAGTTAAAGAAGTTATCGTTCGCTTCGCTCACTAGAAGTTAAAGACAAATGTTCTGTTGGAGGTAATGGTTAATGTCATTGTTATAGTCATGGTTAATGGTTGCTTTTTCTTGGGGAGTTAAAGAAGTTAAAGAAGTTATCGTTCGCTTCGCTTACTGGAAGTTAAAGACAAATGGATTTGTTTACGGGTTAAAGTTTATCGTTTAGGGTTTATAGTCTAAGGTTTAGGGTTGGGGGGTGAGGGTTAGGGTGTGGCTGCTGAGGAGGTAGAACATAAAGGCCACGAAGGTGACGAAGAGTATGGTGGCGAGGGTTTTGGTGACGACGATGTACCGTTTGGGTTTGGCGTAGGCCCGCAGGATGAGCAGCAGGGGTATGAACATGCCTCCGAACCAGCGTATCTGGTTGGGTGTGGGTGGCCATTGTCCGGCCACCAGCAGACCGGCGGCCAGCAGCAGGCAGAAGAGCAGTTCGGCTCCGAGACCTGCCACGAGGCCCACCAGGATGGTGTCTTGTGTGAAGAATCGTTTCATTCAGAATTGTTGTATGCTTTGCAGGCTTTCGAGGGCCGGAAAGTCGGTGTAATCGGTATGGATGGGGACCACGGAGACGTAGCCGTGGGCGAGTGCCCATTCGTCGCTGTCGGTTGTCGGGTTGTCGCATACGAACTTGCCGGTGAGCCACCAGTAGGGGCGTCCCAGGGGGTCGATGCGCTTCTCGAAACTGTCGCGCCACTGGGCTTTCGACTGGCGGCAGAGGCGTATGCCCTTGATGTCGGCGGAGGCGAGGCGCGGGATGTTGACGTTGAGTGCGACGTCGGGCGGCAGGCCGTGGTCGAGGACATGGCTGACGAGGTGGCGCACGATGGGCTGCGAGGGTCCGAAGTCGGCGTCGGGGCTGTGGTGAAGCAGCGAGAAGCCGATGGCGGGGAAGCCAAGGGTGGTGGCTTCGAGCACGGCGCCCATGGTGCCGCTGTAAAGGATGTTGATGGAGCTGTTGCTGCCGTGGTTGATGCCGCTGAGCACCAAGTCGGGACGGCGGGGGCAGAAATGCTCGACGGCAAGTTTGAGGCAGTCGACGGGGGTGCCGTCGCAGGCGTAGCTGCTGAGCCCTTCCTCTTGACGTATGTCACGCACCCGTATGGGCACCTTTGTGGTGAGGCTGAGACTCTTGGCCGAGGCGTTCTGGGCAGGAGCCATGACCACTACCTCGCCGAACTCCCTTGCCACTTCGGTGAGCGCTTGGATGCCACGGGCCGCGTAGCCGTCGTCGTTGGTGATGAGTATCAGGGGCTTCATCGGGCTATATGTTGTTTGTCGTGACCCAGAAAATAGCTGGCGGGCTGCAGGATGTTGTCGAAGATGAAGTACTGGATGAGCACGGTGTCGCGATTGTCAACGATGGCGTAGAGGCGGTCAAGGTCGAAGGTCTCGTACATCTCGGGGTCGGGCATGGCGAGCACGTCGTCCGGGTTGTTGTATTTGATGAAGGTGCGCATCTCGTGGGTCTGGCCGGCGGTGTCGGTGATGCGGAGGATGGTGCGCGGGGAGCCGCTGACGCAACTGTCGGCAAAGCTGTTGGGCACGATGGCGGCAAACTCATCGAAGTTGAGGTAGGTGAAGCAGGAGAGCATCTGGGCCACACGGGCGGTGTCGAAGCCTGCGGCGCGCTGGCCGTTCTGCAGTTCGAGGCAGAAGCCTTCGCCCTCGCGTTGCACGGCGAAACTCTCGTCGGGCATCTCCGGGATGGTCAGCTCTACACGCTCAATCTGTCGGACGTTGAGGTCGACGATGGTGTGGCTGCGCCACTTGAGCGGGTCGCTGACGAAACGCGGTGTGGGAAATCCGCGGAAGCCGGGGATGTGGATGACGTAGGGCGTCTTGTCTCCTTTGCGGTACATGTAGGAGGCCATCATGTCCTGTGTCTCACGCCCCACGAAATAGGTGGCGCTGAGTTTCTCGTGTGGGAAGAGTTTGAGGCGGCCGCCAAACCAGTTGATGAACGGCTTGCGCTGATAGACTTCGACCTTGATGGCGTGGGCGGCGAGGTCTTTGTTGATGGTGGGCACGGCGGCACGGTTCACCTGCTGGCGGATGCGCATGGTGTTGAGCGTTTCAAGCAGCAGGTCGACCATGGGCTGGTTGGCCGCGTACTGGTTGTCGACGAGCCAGGTGCTGTCGGTAGTGCGGCTGAGTAGCACATGCTGGTTCTGCTTGTCGGCTATGAATATGCGGGTGATGGAAGCTGTGTCTTCGATGTGGTAGTCTTGGGGGAAGGTGGACTTGCGCGAGCCCCGCAGCGCTATGACCAGCGCCACGACGGCCACGACGGCCACTATTGCGACAAGGATGATGTTGCGTTTCTTCATTTCTGTTTTCTGTATTTGTTGCGTCTGGCCAGCACGATGACACCGCCGGCGGCAGCCAGCAGCACCAGGGGGCAGACAATGTTGATGACTTGGTAGAGGGTGCGCTGCTCGTGGACTTTCATCACGTCGAGCTTACGAAGGCGGACGCTGCGGGAGCGCGAAGCCATCATGCCTTCGTCGCCGACGAGGTAGTTGACGGCGTTGAGGATGAGGTCGCGGTTGCCATACTGGGTTTGGGTGAAATAGTCGTAGCCCAGCGGCAGCACGGCGCCGTCGTCGGCCATGAAGCGGTTGCGGATGATGTCGCCGTCGGAGATGACAATCATCTTGTTCTCCTCACTCTGTTCGCGGAAGCCCATGGCGGCCTGCGAGGTGAATTCGGGCGACAGCCGGTTGCGCCAAGCCGAGCGGAACTCGCCCTCGAGGAGCACTGCCACCGGCAGGCTGCCGGCGGTGAAGAGACGGCGGTCGGGTTCGGCCTGCGCCTCGCTGAGGTCAATCATGGCGGGGGCGCTCTTCAGCCGGGTGTATTCTGAGGTGGAGAGCAGTACTGTCTTGCGGATGTCGTTGTCGATGAGGTCGATGCTGCCGACGAAGTCGCTCTTGATAAGGTCGAGGTTGCGCACGATGGGATGGTCGGTCAGTGGCACTAACTCGGGGAAGTAGTACCACGGGCAGAAGCGGTACTGTGGCTTCTCGCCGACGAGACCCACCTGGATGGGGATGGGGCGGCAGCGTATGTCCATCAGCAGGTTGGGGTTGAGGCGCACGCCGTAGTTGAAGAACATCTCGTCGAGCCCCAGCGGATAGCGGGTGGCCATCATCTGGCCCCGGTTGGCCAAGCTGTCGAGGTCGGCGTCGAGGGCGTCGACAAGCCAGAGCACCTTACCGCCGTACATGATGTACTGGTCAAGTATGTACTGGTCCTGCTCGCTGAAAGGCTGAGTGGGCTTGGCAATGATAAGCAGGTCGTAGAGGTTGTAGAACTCGTACTTGGTGGTGTCGGTGCTGCTGCGGTGGTGGGCTGTGAGGGCTTGTATCTGTCCGTCGATGGTGACGTAGTCGAGGCTGTAGTATTCCTGCAGCGCACGCTGTATGTCGTAGAGCACGGGCCCGTTCATCTCGCCGTGGCCTTGCAGGAAGCCTATCTGCCGCTTCTCGCCGCGGGCCAATGCGCGGATGGCGCTCGAGAGCACGTATTCGAGGTTCTGGATGGAGTTGTTCAGCAGGTCGGCATCGCTCACATAGCGTTGGTTCTGTATGAGCTGCACCGAGGTCTCGTTGCCGCGGTAGAAGACGTCGGCGGCAGGGATGATGATCTGTGTCGTGGTGCCGCCCCGTGTAGCCATCTGTATCTGTGTAGGCTGGATGCCCTTCTGCGACAGTTTTTGATAGAAGACCTGCTGCTCCTCGCGGCTGTCGAAGTTGTTGGGATTGACGAATTCATACTCGATGTTGCGGTTGTAGGCGCGGAACTGGTTGAGCATCTCCTTGGTTTCGTTCTGCAGTCGCTTGAAGTCGGCGGGGAACTCGCCCTCCAGATAGACGCGGAACAGCACCGGCTCGTCAATCTTCTTCAGCATCTGCTTGGTGGCCTTGCTGAGGGTGTAGCGGCGCTCCGAGGTGAGGTCGGCACGTAGGAAAAGGTAGTTGCTGATGATGCTGACGGCGATGATGATGGCCACCGTGGCCCCCATTTCGAGCCAATGGCTGCGTTTGAGGCTGCGCCGTTTCGCCCAGCCGCCCCACTGCCGGCTCTGCAACACCAGGCGGGTGGCCATCAGAAAGAGCGCCATGACGCAGAGGAAGTAGACCACATCGCGCGAGTCAATCACGCCGCGGCTGATGCTCTCGTAGTGGTGACGCACGCCGAGGCGCTTCACGAAGAGGTCGGCGTCGCCCAGGATGCCCATGTTGTACAGGCTCTCGAAGCCCAGATAGGCAATGGCGCAGAGCAGGGCTGCAAGGATGAACGACACAATCTGGTTGTTGGTCAGCGACGAGCAGAAGAGGCCAATGGCCACGAAGGCGCCACCCAGCAGGAGCAGTCCGATGTAGGAACCGACGACGCTGCCCGTGTCGATGTTGCCCACTGGGTCGCCAAGGGTATAGACACTGACGTAGCATACCAGCGTCGGCAGCAGCGAGATGAGTACCAGAGTCCAAGAAGCCAGGAATTTGGCAAAGACGATGGTCCAGTCGCTCAACGGACGAGTCATGAGCATCTCGATGGTGCCGGTACGTTTCTCCTCGGCCAACGAGCGCATGGTGATGGCGGGGATGAGGAAGAGGTAGAGGAACGGGCCGATGAGGAAGAGGCCGTCCATGCCGGCATAGCCGTAGTCGAGGATGTTGAAGTCGCTTTTCAGCACCCACAGCATCAATCCGGTGAGCACCAGGAATACCGCTATCGTCAGGTATCCAATGAGCGACGAGAAGAAGTTGGAGAGTTCTTTTTTATATAGTGACCACATGGTTGTCGATTAGTAATTGTGGTAGTAACGGTTGCCTTTGCTCTTGGGGCTGCGGCCCTGGTAGCGGCCGTCGGCCAGCTCGGCGGCGGTCTCGAGGAGCAGTTGCGAGGCTTTGGCGAGTATGCTGCGGTCGATATTCTCCCAGATGTCGGAGCTCACGTGGTTGTGCTGCAGTCCGTTGAGGGTGGTTACCACCAGCGAGGGGATGCGGTGGTTGTCGAAGGCGCGGGCGTCGCCACGCGGATTGGTCTTTTCAGCGTTGACAGCCATGTAATGGCGGAAGACGGCTGTGTCGTGCGAGTGGCATATCTCCCAGAGGGTGGGGTAGCGGTTGTCGCCCAGCACCACCAGGCTGTCGCCGCCGCCGATATTCTGTACGTTGAGGAAGGCCTCCACGTTGTTCAGTTTGGAATACTGCGCTATGAATTCGCGCGAGCCGAGCCATTGCTGTTCGCCGCCGCTGAAGAGGACGAAGAGCACGCTGCGCTTGGGGCTGTAGCCGCTTTGGCTGAGGATGCGGGCCACCTCGAGCACCGCCGCCACACCCGAGGCGTTGATGTCGGCGCCGGGGAAGAGGGTGGTCTCGCCCTGCAGGCCGGGGCCGTCGAGCGAAGCACCCACGACAATCACCTCGCGGCGCAATGTGCGGTCGCTGCCTTCGAGGCGAGCCAGCACGTTGGCTGTGCGGGCCCGCGAACGATAGATGGCGTTGACGTCAATCTCGGCCTTTTTCAGCAGTGCGAACGAGCAGGTGCGCTGTGAAGCGATGGCCTGCATGGCGGCATCGAGGTCGGCAGCCTCGGTGGAGAGCAGCTCGCGGCCGCAGTCCATGGTCAGCTGCAGGATGGGGAAGGTGGCCATGTGGGGCAACTCACCGCAATAAATGCGACACTGGGGCTCGTAGCTGAGGCAGCTGGGGCTTACGTTGATGGCCAGCAGGCCGATGGCGCCGTGGCGCTCGGCGGTTCGGGCCTTGTCGCGCAGTTGCGTGTAATTCTCGGCCACGCTTCCGGGTAGCCATTCCGGCGTGCCGGTCAGCACGACGGCAATCTTGCCCTGCACGTCGACACCCTTGTACTCGTCGAAGATATTGTTGTCCACACCGTAGCCCACGAAGACCATCTGTGCGTCCACGTAGCCGCGACCCGTCATGCCGGCGCAGCAGAACTCGTTGCCCAGCGTGAAGTAGCGGCGCTCCTTGCTGCCGGGGATGTAGACGTTGAACTTGCAGTTCTCAATCTCGTTGCATTCGATGGGGAACTGCTGTTCCTCGACTTTCATGCCGTAGCCTTCCAAGACGCGTTCCACGTAGGCCATGGCGCGCTCGTGCCCGCGGGTGCCCGACAGGCGCCCCTGGTAGGTGTCCGATGCGAGTTCGACGATGTGCTTCATCAGTGTATCGGTGCTAACGGCAGGCACCGGCAGCGGCTCAAGCTGCTGGGCACGGGCCGCAGGGGCCATGGCCAACAGCGCCGCTATACAAAGACGGAATACGACGCTTCTGACTGTGTTTTTCTCCATTTTTATATTGTTTATTATTTTTATCTTCTTTATTGTGTGCGTTTTGCGCGTGCGCGTACGCACATTAATCCTTGCAAAGATACACATTTTATCGATTATGTGCGAAAAAAGATTTAATGAAAAAGGCCTCCGGATGGGGAGGCCTTAAGGTTGAAGGTGCTTGCGAGGAGGTTAGTTGCCCACTTCCTGCAGCAGTTTGTCGAGGTTGGGTGTGAGGATAATCTCGGTACGGCGGTTGATGGCCTTGTTTTCGGCGCTGGTGTTGGGCACCTTGGGGGCGAATTCGCCATGGCCGCAGGCTTCGATGCGGGCGGGGTTGATGGCGGGTCCGTTCTGGATGAGCAGTTTGACGATGGCGGTGGCGCGCATCACGCTGAGGTCCCAGTTGTCCTTGACGGCAGTCGAGCCGCGGTAGGCGTCGTTGTCGGTATGGCCTTCGACCATAATGTTGAGTGAGGAGTCTTTCTCAAGCACCTTGGCCAACTCTTTGATGGCGTTGACGCCTTCTTTACTGACGGTCCAGCTGGCCGAGGGGAAGAGGAGCTTATTCTCCATCGAGACATAGACTTTGCCGTCCTTGGTCTCAATTTTCAAGCCTTTGTCGGCAAAGCCGGTGAGGGCTTTGGTAACGGAGTTGCGCACGGCTTCCAACTCACGCTCCTTGGCTTCGAGTTGGGCACGGGTGATGGCTTCCTCCTGCTCCAACTGGCGCTGCTTGGCAAGGAGCTCTTTCTCTTTGTTGGTGAATTCGCTGCGTTGCAGATTGAACGACTCTTGTTGTTCTTGCAGCTCTTGTTGACGTGCCTGCAGCTCGCGTTCCTTGTCGGCCAGCTCTTTGGTGCGGGCGGTGAGAAGGTTCTGTGCGCGGGTGAGGTCGCGGCTCTTGCCTGCCACCTCCTGGATGTAGTTCTCCATGGTGGTGTCATAGTGTTGCGTCATCTGCTCGATACGGCGGTTCAGACTGTCGACGCGGGCGTCAGAGGCGTTCTTGGCGAGGGCTAGGTCGGTATAGTCGTTGTTGAGCGACTGGTTTTGCCGTGACAGCGAAGCGTTCTCCTCGCGGAGCTCGATGAGTTCTTGCTGAGTGAGACTGTACTGTCGCGAAGTCTGGTCGTATTTGTTTTGCAAGTCTTCGTGTTCGCTGAGCGAGACGCACGAGGTCATAGCGATGGCTGCTAATGTGCCGATTAAAAGAGTCTTCTTCATCTTTTTCTTACAAATTTTATTGAGAAATAACGCATATGAAATAATTTTCGTATTTTTGCACCCGATTTTTTTGAAAAAAGATGAACCTCTATATGTCGATACACCGATGGCGTCTGCGCCATGTCAGCGAGCAGGTGATGCTGCTGCTCCTCGCTGTCGTGGTGGGACTGCTGTCGGGATTGGCTGCAGTGGTGCTGAAGACATTGGTCCACTATGCCGGTGCGTTGGTGACCCGTTTGGCAACCGGCAACTGGCAGGTGACAACCGGTAATTGGCAGCTGGTCATCATCTTTTTCCTTCCTCTGATTGGTATCTTCCTGACTATCTTGTTTGTGAAGTATGTGGTGCGTGGCGATATAGGCCATGGGCTCCCCAGCGTGCTGCTGGCCATCAGCCGCAACCGCTCTAAATTGCCGGCCAAGAATATGTGGACTTCGCTGGTGGCATCCACCCTTACGGTGGCCTTCGGCGGCAGTGTGGGTCTCGAGGCTCCCATCGCCTCCACGGGCTCTGCCATCGGCAGCAATGTGGGCCGCTGGTTCCGCTTGAGTCCCAAGAGTGTGCGTCTGCTGCTGGGATGTGGTGCCGCTGGTGCCATCGCCGGTATCTTCAAGGCTCCTCTGGCGGGCATCCTCTTCGTGCTCGAGGTGTTCCTCTTTGACCTTACCGCCACTACGGCCCTTCCGCTTCTGATAGCTGCGCTGACAGCCTCCACGGTGGCCTATTTTCTGATGGGTACCGGAGTGCAGTTTACGTTTACCGTCGACGGACAATTCGCTCTGTCACAGTTGCCTTATTATATTGTTTTGGGAGTCTTCTGTGCCGCCGTGTCGGTCTATTTCCTCCGCGTTACCGACCATGTGGAGGGATGGTTCTCCCGGCGTCGCAACCCCTGGGTGAGGATGCTTTTGGGCGGCCTGTTGTTGGGTGTGCTGGTGGTGGTATTTCCCCCTCTCTACGGCGAGGGCTACTCTTCGCTAACCGCTTTGTTGCATGGCAACCCCGACTCCCTTTTTGCAGGCGCCCCTTACCGTTCGTTGGCAGGCAATGCATGGGTGACCCTGGGCATCCTTTTCTCGCTCATCCTCCTCAAGGCTGTGGCCACGGCCACCACCATCGGCTCCGGTGGTGTGGGCGGTACCTTCGGTCCTTCGTTGGTCCTGGGTGGGTTGAGCGGCTACTTCATCGCCATGCTGGGCAACCAGCTGGGGCTGCCGCCACAGAGCACGGCCAATTTCGCCCTGGTGGGTATGGCCGCCGTGATGACGGGCGTGATGCATGCTCCCTTTATGGCCACCTTCCTCATTGCCGAGATCACCGGCGGCTACGGCCTTCTGGTGCCCCTGCTGACTGCGTCTGCCGTTACCTATCTCTGTGTCAGCCCCTTCGAGCGCCATTCTATCTATGCCCGCAAGTTGGCTGCCAAGGGTGACTTGTTGACCCACGACAAGGATGCCTCTGCATGGCATCTGCTCGATATGAAGAGCTTGATAGAGAATAATTTTGTCATTGTACGCAGTGGCGACCGTCTGCGCGACCTCGTCGAGGCCATCAAGACCTCGCGCCGCAACCTCTTCCCGGTGCTCAGCGAAGATGACAAGTTCCTCGGCGTCATTGTGCTGGACGATGTCCGCAAGATTATTTTCAATACCGAAGTGTATGACACTATGGTTGTCGACGACTTGATGCATCCCCTTTCCGAGGGCGACTTGGTGCGTTCCAGCGACTCGCTCAGCGATGTGGTGGAGAAGTTCCGCATCAGCAACCGCTACAACCTCGTCGTCATCGACGATGAACAGAACTACCTCGGCTTCCTCTCCCGCGCCAACACCTTCAGCGCCTACCGCCGCTTCATCAGCGCCACCAGTGACGAGTAGCTATTCTTCAAGGAGGACAATGTCGACGGTCCCCTCCCAATAATTAAGGATTGTGTCGAATACGGTATAGTCTGTGGCCGTAAAGGTGAACCTTGTCGTTCGTTCGCCAAGGCTGCTATAGCCTGCATCTTCGTCAAAGACTGCATTTACGGTAACCAGCCCTTCGGCGTTGGTGCGGGCATAATGCGTTCCGTCAATAATAAGGTCATGGTCGAAGGCGTCGAGCTCCTCTGATTTTACCGCTACATTTTCCAACGGTGTGCCGCTATCGTTCATCACACGGAAGGTCACCGGTTTTCTATTGACAAACACTTCCCCATACCAGTCGCGACCACAAGAGCACATCGCCATCATCATCGTGATGGCTGCTAAAAAGGGTAGGAGCTTCTTTACCATATTATTTGAATATCCTTCGGGCGGTGAGGTAGCGCTGGGCGTAGTAGGGTTCGGTGCTGCGGCTGATGATGACGCCGTTGTGGGTGGAAGCGTGGATGAAGGTGAAGACCCCGGTCGACGGGTCGGTCTGGATGGCTATGCCTGTGTGCCCCACTGTCTTGTGGCTGTGGCGTCCGCCGAAGAAGACGAGGTCGCCGGCTTGAAGGTTGCGGGTGTCGCTCACCTCGACGCCCAGTTTGGCTTGAGCTCCGCTCCAGCCGGGGAGATGGTGTCCGAAGTGGCGGTAGAGAAAGAGCGCGAAGCCGGCGCAGTCGAAGCCCTTGGGACTGCGGCCGCCATAGCGGTAATGGGTACCGATGTATTCCTTGGCCATGGCCACGAGCATCATACCCGAGTCGGCGGTGGCGATGGTGTGGGGCTGTCGGTAGGGCGGACGTGTGTTGTCGAGTTCAACGTCGATATCCCAGCAATTGTGGCGTTGAGAGACCTGTGCTGCAGCCGGTATCGCGGCCAGCAGCAGAACGAGTATGACCCATCTCCTCATGTCGTTTCGCGTTTTTCGGAGTACAGGTCGAGTGCCACCACCACGGCGGTGAAAGCCCAGAAGGGGACCGAGAGTTTGTCGGTGTCGAGGAAGTTATTGAAGACTCCGTGCACGTAGTAGGTGAAGAGCGAGAGTGTGAATGCCAGCGCCATACGTCCTACGGCGGGGTCTTTGGCGGTGCGGTAGACTCGTACGCCGGTGGCGAAGGTGGTGAGGAACAGTGCCACCACCAGCAGTACGCCCGGTAGTCCCTGTTCGGTCATGGGCCCTATGTATTCGCTGTGGGCGTTGCCCAGGTCGCCGGCGTTGGTGCTGATGGTCGAAAGCTGGTAGCTCTTCTGGTAGCTGCCATAGAGGAACTGGTAGGTGCCGGGACCCACACCGAACACGGGACTCTCCTTCCACAGGCGCATGGCCGACGCCCAGCGGTTGAGGCGCTCCACGTTGCTGGCGTCGGTCGAAATGTTGGAGATGCTCTTCACCTGGTCGGCCAGCGTGTAGCTGCTGTCCTGGTGGTTCTTGCCCAGTTTGTACAGCACGTCGCTCTGGTAGACGAAGAACATGCCTACCCCCAAGCCGAAGAGCAACACCATCCACTTCACCTTCATGCCCATGCGGACAAGCACATAGATGCCTGCCGCCGCCACCACGCTGATCCATGCCGCGCGGCAGTAGCTGAAGAACAATCCGGTACAGAGCAATGCGAAAAGCAGCAATGTGAGTGCCCGCTGCCAACCTTTCCAGCGTCCGCCAAAGATAAAGTGGACCGAGGCGGGGACAAGCAGGGCTATGGCGCAGCCATAGGCTGTGTGGTCGTTGTAGAAAGGCCTCATCACGCGGTGTAGCGTCTGCAGGTCGCTGAAGTTGCCCAACGTCTTCGAGGTGGCTATCAGGATGACCACTCCGAGACCGATGGCGTAGGCCCAGTAGAACTGGCCTATGCGCTCGCGGTTGCGGAATATCTGCGTGGCGGCAAAGTAGAACGGTATGACGAACCAGAGACGCGAGAGGAGGTACTTGAACGACACCCACGGCAGTCTGGAGGTACAGCTCGTCACCACCCACCAGGCCAAGCTGGCCAGCAGCAACAAGGTGACGGGGTGGCGCAGGATAGAGGTCGGATTGCGGAGTTCGGAAGTCGGAGCTGGCTGTTGCGGTTGGTATCTCCGAACTAATAAAACGCGGAAGAGGAAGAAGAAGCTGAAGAGTATCATCATCGGCTCCACCGGCATAGACAGCTCCATGCCAGGCATCAGGGCCACATTGATGGCAAAGGGCGTCAGCAGGGCCATGAGCAGCAGGCCTGTCTCGAGGCGCACGTAGAAAAGCCAAACCACCAGCAGCGCCAGCGGCACCAGCGCCATGGCGATGCCCCCCTTCCAGTACATCACCTCGGCCTCGGCCACAATGAACAGCGCCGTCAGCAGCAATGCCGCCAGAAGTCCGCTGTTGCGTTTTATGAAGGCTTTTATCATACAAAAGAGCCGAAAAGTCAAAAAGTCGAAAAGCACTTAACACTTAACAGAGTCTCTGAGTCTCTGAGTCTCTGAGTCTTTGAGTCCAATTCTTAATTCTTAATTCTTAATTCTTAATTCTTAATTCTCAACACTTAACACTTAGTTGTTATTCTTCTTTCTTGGCAGGGCAGAACACCAGCAGGCCGAAGATGCAAACCACCACGGCGCCCAGCATGCCGCCCAGCACGATGAGCATGCGTTTGGGATAGGCCTTCTTGTCGGCCGGCGTGGCGCTGTCGACCAGATACTTGTAGCTCACCTCGAGCGAGCGGTCCACATTGGTCTGCATGGCGCGCGTCTGAAGGTCGGCCAGCTGCTCGCACTTGTCGGCAATCAAAATCTCTTTCCACTTTCCACTTCCCGCTTTGCACTTGTCCAGCGAGTCAATTTCCTGCTCCATGGCACCCACCACGCCGTTCATCACCTCGGCGGCCGAGGCGGCGCGGTCGGCATGAATCTCATGGCAGAGGGTGTCATACATCGCCGCCATGTAATTGGCGATGTCGGCGGCCCACTGCGGGTCCTGGTCCAACACGCCAATCTCCACACCCAGGAAGTCGGTGCGCTTCACCGTGATATTGCTCTTGTATTGCTTCTCCAGCTTGAACAGAGGGTTGGCTCCTTTGATGGCGTAGTGCTCCATCAGGTTGAAGTGCTCGCACACCGCCTGCTGCATACGCTTCGAGCTGAGTATCTGGATGGCATACTCGCAGTCGCGCTCGATGCCGTAATCCATAAAATCGAGGCTATAGTGGTAGTCCATGATGGCCTTGGAGAGGCGGTTCGAGTTGGTGGGGAAGATGACCGCCGACGACTTGTAGAGGGGCTTGATGAGCATCGCCACGATGAGCGACGCCACAGCGGCGACGAGCGCCACCACCGTCAGCACCTTCCACCAGCGGCGGAAGAAGCGCTGCGTGGCCTGGTGGTCATAGTTGTTGCCAAAGGTTTGTTCCATTGCTATATAATTATATTATTATTCATTAAAATATTTCTTCTATTAACGCCACCCGCCGCCGAATATTGTATACCCCCCGAAAAACTTTGATTGCCGATTCTGATTATTGGTTATTGAGGGTAGGCATCTCTCCCGCTGTTGGAATTCACCGTTCACCGTTCACCCGTCTAATGCCTCGGTGCATGTTTCTTCGGTTCAAATTGGCTTTTGGAAGTGGGGAGAATTGAGAATTGATACCTCTTAAACTTTTAACCCCCTTAAACCTTTTAAACCCCCTAACCTGCAGGTTATATGTTAAAATATGTTAAAGATTTTGGTGGTTTGAAAATGTGTTGTACATTTGCAGTGTATTAATAAACTAATACACACCGACAGAATAATGAATAATGATATGAAACACAGCAGTTTGAAATGTATGATGGCGATGCTTTTGATGGGTGTTATTTCACTCATGGGCAGCGCAAAAGCTCAAAATCTGACCGTCGGAGGACGTGTGACCGACACTAAAGGGGAGGCGATGCCTTTCGTCAACGTGGCCCTGATGCGTCCGGCCGATACGGTGTTTATGCGTGGCGCCAGCACCGATTTCGATGGGCGCTTCACCATTACGGGAGTCGACAGCGGCAGCTATCTGCTGCAGGCTTCGTTTGTGGGATACACGAC
>JAEEGG010001711.1_pt1 | contig 58176 bp, 43 predicted proteins | sample 9134161 | NCBI WGS metagenome assembly JAEEGG01 (sample SAMN16246543, study PRJNA631951) | gut metagenome | biome: gut microbiome; feature: rumen; material: CR-attached | host: Bos | place: Iran: Karaj | collected 2018-10
CTGCGGCCTTCATCGTCTCACTCATCCTGTCCGCTCTCCTCCGGCAGCTCGCAGGCGGCCGTCCTTGTCAGTATTTCCTTAAAGATCTCAGGCGGGAATTTTGCCTTCCTGCCGTATGTATAAAGCCCGTTGACCTCCTGCTCGACGTCGGTCAGCTGGGTATAGCAGAGCCCGCCGATCTTCGGGTTGTCGAGAAGCGCGTCGGTCAGACCGCGGAAGCGGGCGATGAACTCATCGCCGTCCTGCGGAGCGTTGCCGTATCCCCAGCCCTCGCCTTCGGGAGCCCATCTGATCCCTCCGTATTCCGACACGAAGGTCGAGACCACCGGGAAGGGACTGTGTCTCGTGTCAACAGGCGTCCCTGAGGCCGTCTGAGCGTCGTATCTCGCCCTGAAGGATACCGGATCCTGATCGTAGTCGTGGTTGTCGACAATGTCCGAGAGCCCCTCAACGTGCGTCCAGCCCGAGGTGTCGATGTAGGCCCTGGTGGGATCGAGCGAGCGGGTGACCGCCGCCAGCGCCCTTACGAAGCTGACGTCCTGGTTTCTCTGCGTCTCGTTGAGAGGACACCAGCCGATCAGAGACGGATGGTTGAAATCCCGCGCGATGCACTCTGTCCACTCGGGAATGAACGCCGCCCAGGCCTCGCGCCTCGCGATATCCATCCCCCAGTTCCCGGCCTCGCCCCAGACGATATACCCGAGGCGGTCGGCGTGCCAGAGGAAGCGGGGCTCGAAGATCTTCTGATGGAGTCTGGCTCCGTTAAAGCCGCATGCCACCGATCTCTCTATGTCCGCCTTCAGCTCGGCGTCCGACGGCGCGGTGTATATGCCGTCGGGATAGAAGCCCTGATCGAGGACGAGCCGCTGGAAGATCTTCCGCCCGTTGAGGTAAACGAACCCCTGCCGGACCTGTACGCTCCTCATCCCGAAATAGCTCACGAGCTCGTCGTCGAACTCGCCGGCGCCGGTGAGCCTGAGCCTCAGGTCATAGAGCCTCCCTTCGCCGATCTCCCAGAGATGGAGCTCGGAGAGCGGGATCTTCAGAGCCGCGACTCCTCCTGATACTCTTCCCGAGGCTGAGCCGACCGGATTTCCCTCATATGAGGCATAGGCGGAAAGGAGCGCACCGTCTGGAGCCTTCACGTCCGCGACCAGCGCGACGGTGCATCCCGGAACGTCGGGGTATACTCTGAAGCGTACGACGTGTGCCTCCGGAACGCTCTCGAGCCAGACGCTCTGCCATATGCCGGTCGTGCGGGTATAGTGACAGCCGTGGGAGCCGTAGGCGAGCGACTGCTTGCCGGCCGCCTGATTGCCCGAACGCAGATAATCCCGGACTCTCACGGTTATATAATTCTCACCCTCATCGCAGAAACGGGTGATGTCGGCGCGTATCGGGGTATATCCGCCGATATGCTCGGTGACGAGCTGCCCGTTGACCCAGACCGTCGTCTGCCAGTCGCAGGCTCCGATGTGAAGGATCAGCCGCTTTCCGTCCTCGAGCCAGCCCTCGGAGAGCATTATCTCCTTCCGGTACCAGACGGCGTCGCAGAAATCCCTGTGCCCGAGCCCCGACAGCCGGGATTCGCGGCAGAAGGGGACGTTGATCCTGAGACCGAAGAGTTCAGACGGCGCGTCGGCCTTCTGCATGCCGCGCTCAAAGCCGCTGTCACCCGGATCCTCGGCGAATTCCCACTCTCCGTTGAGACAGAGCCATCCCTTCCTCATCATATCGGGTCTCGGATGTTCGGCTCTCATGATTTCGTTCATTGATCTTTCTCCTGATTCTGTTTGTCCTTTGAGCAAGGGAGGCCGGCTGCAATGACCGGCTTCTCCCGCCTCACAGCGTCGGGGGTGTCAAAAAAGTCATGCTTTTTTAACACCCCCTGCTTTTTTCGGTATTATTGAAACTGCGAACTATCAGCCGGATGACCGGCCCGGCCGCTGTCAGTTGTATTTTTCGTTGATAGGCTTCGTAATGTTGGCTTCGACGAGCTTTCTCACCGCAGTCGCCTGTTTTGACGCCACGGCTCCCCAGCTTCCGCCGTCCGAAATGACCTTCGTGGGCATCTCGCTCATATAGTTGTCCTGCTTCGAGAAGATGCGGCCGAGGTCAAAGTCGATGGTGTCGTGGATGATATCGAACATTCTCATCGATCCGTCGGTAGAGTCGGGAGTGTACCTGTACTTCATGTTGGTCTCAAAGAGAGCGGGCGTCGTGTATCTGTAGCCGTTGCTGCAGAGGCATTCCATGACCGCGGTGATCATGGTCACGCGGGCGGAATCATGATCCTTCTCGATCCCCCAGAGAGTGAAGGGGTTGCCGACGACGGTGATGTATTCCTCCTGGTCCAGATTATAAAGAGGCGTCGGAAGGATGCCGTAGTCCCAGGTCACGTCGTGGAGCTTGCATCCGTTCTCCTGGTCGGCCATATAGACTCTGTTCTGGCAGAAGAGCGCCTTTCCGTTTACAAAGGGGACCTGATATTTGCGCGAGGTCTGGGAGGAAGAAATGTAGCAGTCACCGGATGTCATCCAGGTAGCGATCTTGTCGCACATCGTGATGCACTTGTCGGAGGAGAAATCGTCCGAGACCACGAGCAGCTTGTCAGGATCCTGTTCGATAAGCCTGAGACCGGAGCCGGTGTAGAAGGCGTCGAGATGAAAGTAGATCGAGCAGAATCCGTAGGTGTCGCCCTCGGAAGCGCTGCCGTCGGTGTCGGAATCGATATAGACGCCCTTGCTCATCTCGATCAGCTTGTCGATCGTCCAGGTGCGTTCGTCGACAAATTTCACGGGATCCTCGAGGTTGAGGTCGGCGAGCATCTGCTTGTTGTAGTAGATGCCGTACATAAAGTGAAGCAGGTTGGTGGAAATGTCGCCCGAAACGAAGTAGAGACCGTTGCCGATCTGCATCGTCTCGATCAGTCTTTGCGGCCACCAGGGCTGAGAAAGGTTAAGATAGCTTTCGTCGATCTGGTTCAGATCCTGGTAATAGCCCATGGTGAGCAGCGTTCCGGCGGTGCGGGTATAGGCGGCGATCATGTCGTAGATGTTTCCGGCGGCGTACTGCTGCTCCACGTGCTGGCAGAAGGGGCCGATGTTGGCGTTTTCACCCTTTTCTTCGTGCCAGACGAGCTTTACGTTCATTCTCGCCTCGGTGTTGAGGTTTCGGTTGTAGATCGCTTCGGGAACGATGCTCCCGCTGAGCTGTTCCTCCTTGATCTCGAACTCGACTCTCTCGGAGTTCCAGTTGAGGATCTTGATCTCCTCTTCGCCGAAGTTCAGTTCGGGAAGATCGTCAAGAAGATATCCGTTGTCGTCGGTGTTGGCTCCCGATACGGCGTCGGTGTCGGTCACGACGACCGGAGCGGTCGTGTCATCCGGCGGAGTCTCGGGATCGCCGCAGGACGCGAACAGCGTCAGCGACATGACCAGAGCAAGCACCGCGGAAAGAATTGCCAGAGTTTTTTTCATGGGTTGTTCCTTTCGCATATATTAAATAATTTATTCAACAAAGCGGGATATGATGACATTTCAGCAATTAAAATTATATCACCTTGCAATTCAATTGTCAATCGGTCTTTTCCCCGAGGGCAAAAAAATGTTATAATCGCTTAGTTTTCCGGCTTCGATTTGTGAAAATCCTACAAATAAAACGGGTGTCTGTTTTTCAAACAAATGTCTGAAACCGGTGAAAAATCAACTTCCGGCTTTTTCAACGCCTCCCGGCAGAATTGTGCTTGTCGCAGCTCAGGCACAGGATCATTTCTGCCAGACAGGCATCTGCTCCGATGATCCCTCGGCGATCAAACGCCTTTCCATCCAAAAAACGCTTATCGAGTTTATAATGCCTCCTCCCCGTCTTCCGGAACCGCGGAAGCCGGAATGCCCTGTCTGCCGGGAAAAACCGCAGAAAACAGGAATACGAAAAAAGTCGGATTTTTGTCTTTGAATTCGTAAACCGCGCGGGCAGGGGAAGCATACTGTGCAGATATAAGATATTGTAAATTCTATTGACTTTGCTAAAAAGAAAATGTATAATGATATCAAGCATAAATTTACAGGAAGGAGCCTGAAAGTGAAAACCTTCAGATCTATAATCTGCCTCGTATTCGTCTTCGCCCTGGCCCTGACCGCAGTATCCTGCGGAAACAAGCCGGCGGGACAGACCGACGACACCACCGTCGCCGCGGTACAGACGCCCGGCGACACCGCCGAGGCCACCACCGCCGATCCCTTCGCGGGCATCAATTACGGCGGGACCACCGCGACCGTCCTCGCGGTATCCGAGCAGGCAAAGCAGTTCTATGTCGATCCCGACGTAGGCGAGACCGGCGATATGCTCAAGGACGCCCTCTATTACCGGCTGATCAACATCCAGGACATGCTGAACGTCAAGCTGGAATTCATAATGGAGAACGGAAACTGGAACAACCGCGAGGCCTTCATCACCAAGGTCGAGAATTCCGTAAAGGACGGAGGCGGCCTCTATGACGTGATCATCTCCTACAACCTCAATCCTCCGGTTATGGCCACCAAGGGCCTTCTCATGAATCTTTACGACGCTCCCCGCCTTGATTTCTCAAATCCATGGTACGCGTCAGACTTCGTGGACACGGTATCGGTAGGAAGCAATCTCTTTTACGCGATCAACAACGCCGACTACGGCTCGGTCAGGAACATGGCTTCGATCATGTTTGACAAGACGCTCACCTCCGAGCACGGTTATTCCGACAGCGAGCTCTATTCCAAGGTCCTTGACGGCAGCTGGACTCTCGAGGCGCTTTACGGCTATCTCGAGGGCACCTACAAAGAGATGAACGGCTCGAACAAACCCGATTACGGCGACATCTTCGGTCTCGCCGTAGTCGACAAGGCGAGATACGACGCTCTCTTCTACGGCTTCGGACTGCAGATCGTCACGAAGCAGGGGGACGGCACGATGGCAATGTCGCTCGCGGACGAGAAGAACCAGACCGTCCTCGAGGCGATCAACCGCCTGCTGTACGAGAACGAGAACGTCTTAGCGGTCGACTCCTCGATGTACTCGATGTTCAAGGCAAATCAGGCATACTTCTACGTAACGCCCATCGCCATCGTCGACCAGAAGCTCACCTTTGACTTCGGCGTCCTTCCGGTCCCGAAGTTCAACTCCGACCAGACCCGCTACCGCACCTACATCTCGAACACCCACGAGGCATGGTGCATCCCGGTCGGATCGCTCACATACGACATGGGCACCGACATCATCGAGCTCTTCGGTTCGGAGGCCTACAGCTCGATCTCCCCGGTCTACTTCGAAACGATGCTCAAATACCGCTATTCGAGCGACGACAAGGCCGCGCAGGTATACGACATCATCCGCGAGGGAGTCATCTTCGACTTCGGCTATATGTTCGGGAACAGCTTCTCAAACAACCCCTTCCTGCTCTTCAGGCAGAAAATCCAGGACAACCGGAACGACTGGCTGAAACTCTATTCCGGCTACTCAAAGGTCTTCGACAGGGAGCTTGCCGCGATCGTCGCCTCGCTTGAGAACCCCTACGCCGGCTGAGCGGATCACTGCCGAGAAACAGCAGGCAAAATATAATTATTTAATAATTTATCTTTACATTTGTGCCGTTCTGTGATATAATAATTGTGTATGGCGTTTCCGCGGTTTCCGGGTACAAGGTCTTTTTCAGGACGTTTCACCCGCCGGATGCTTCGGTAACGACTAAAATAATCCTTCATGAGGTGAAAGAAGCATGACAAAGGAAGAAAAGCAGGCGATCATTGCCGAATACGCCACCTGCGAAGGTGACACCGGTTCGCCCGAGGTCCAGATCGCGATCCTTACGAAGAGGATCAATTCTCTCAACGAGCATCTGAAGCAGAACCCGAACGACAATCACAGCCGCCGCGGACTGCTCAAGATGGTCGGACGCAGAAGAAATCTGCTGAAGTACCTGATGAACACCGATATCGGGCGCTACCGCTCGATCATCGCGAGACTCGAGATCAGAAAGTAATTTCTGTCCCGTCGGTCGGGTGCTTTCGAAGACGGGCGGGAAAGGTCGATACCTGACCCGCCCTGTCTTTGGTTTATATTTCTTTTACATCCCGCGGAGGGTCAGCATTTAACGGTGCGCCCGGGGTCCTCATATCCGGACCTGCCGTTAAGTGCTAAACCTCCGGGAAATATATTCATTTTATTCGGAGGTACTTCATGTACGAAGTAAAATCCAAGCCGATGGTTTTTGACAACTATCGCGTATTCAACTACACATTCGCCGGCCGTCCTCTCTCGATCGAGACCGGAAAGATGGCGGGCCTCGCCAACGGCGCCTGCCTCGTCAGATACGGCGACACCGCGGTGCTCTGCACCGCCACCGCCTCGAAGGAGCCCCGCGAGGGCGTCGACTTTCTTCCCCTTTCGGTCGATTTCGACGAGAAGATGTACGCATCGGGCAAGATCCCGGGCGGCTACTTCAGAAGAGAGGGCAAGCCCACCGAAAAGGCCATCCTCTCCTCCCGCGTCATCGACAGACCGATCAGACCCCTCTTCCCGAAGGATCTGCGCAACGACGTCTCGCTCGTCCTGACCGTCATGTCCTACGACCCCGACTGCGCCCCCGAGATCGTCGCGATGCTCGGCGCCTCGGTCGCTCTCTCGATCTCCGACATCCCCTGGAACGGACCGATCGCCGGAGCCGAGATCGGCATGATCGACGGCAGGTTCATCGTCAACCCGACCGAGGAGCAGGAAAAGGTCTCCGACCTCGCCCTTACCGTCGCGGCCTCCTCCGAAAAGGTAGTCATGATCGAGGCCGGCGCAAAAGAGGTGTCCGACACCGACATGTACAACGCGATCATGCTCGCGCACAGGGAGATCAAGGATCTGCTCGTTTTCGTCAACGCGATCGTCGACGAGATCGGCAAGCCGAAGTTCGAGTTCCCCTCCGGAGAGCTTGACCACGATATGTTCGACGAGATCTTCGCCTTCTGCGAGAAGGACCTCATGTTCGCGCTCGACACCGACGACAAAAACGTCCGCGACGCCAGGATGCTTCCGATCAAGCAGGCGGTCGAGGAGAACTTCATCGAGAAATACCCCACATGTATGGATCAATGGGGCGAGCTCGAGTACAAGATGCAGAAGAAGGTCGTCCGCCGCTGGCTACTTGAGGACAAGAAGCGCGTCGACGGCAGAGCCATGAACGAGATGAGACCTCTGGGCGCCGAGGTCGGACTTCTTCCCAGAGTCCACGGCACCGGTCTCTTCACCAGAGGACAGACCCAGGCTCTCACCTGCGCCACTCTCGGCACTCTCGCCGACGCGCAGGAGCTCGACGGCATCGACAACGACGATTCCAAGAGATATATGCACCACTACAATATGCCCGGCTACTCCACCGGAGAAGCCAAGCAGCTCCGCAGCCCCGGCAGGCGTGAGATCGGGCACGGCGCTCTCGCCGAGAGGGCCCTCATCCCGGTGCTGCCCTCCGAGGAGGAGTTCCCCTACGCCATCAGACTGGTCTCCGAGATCCTCTCCTCCAACGGATCGACCTCCCAGGCCTCGATCTGCGGCTCGACCCTCGCCCTCATGGACGCCGGCGTGCCGATCAAGGCTCCGGTCGCCGGCATCTCCTGCGGCCTCATCACTGCCGAGGACGGCAGCTGGGACACCATGATCGACATCCAGGGCGTCGAGGACTTCTACGGCGACATGGACTTCAAGGTCGCCGGGACCCACAAGGGCATTACCGCCATCCAGATGGACCTCAAGATCGACGGACTCACCCCCGAGATCATAAAGAGAGCGCTTGAGACCACCCACGTCGCCCGCGACTACATCATCGACAACGTGATCCTCAAGGCGATCCCGGCTCCCAGGGCCGAGGTCTCCCGCTACGCTCCCAAGATGACGATACTCCACATCGATCCCGACAAGATCCGCGAGGTCATCGGCAAGGGCGGAAGCGTCATCCAGAAGATCACCGCCGAATCTGGCGCCAAGATCGACATCGAGGACGACGGCACCATCTACATCGCCGCCGTCAACGCCGACTCGGCAGAAAAGGCCAAGGCCGCGATCGACGCCATCTGCTTCGAGCCCGAGGTCGGATCGGTCTACACGGCTACCGTCGTCAAGATCCTTCCCAGCAAGGTAAAGCAGAACGAGGACATCGGCTGCTTCATCGAGTACGCCCCCGGCAAGGAGGGCATGGTCCATATCTCCCGGATCTGTGACAGAAGGATCAACAAGGTCGAGGACGCCGGCGTCAAGGTCGGCGACACCGTCAGAGTCAAGAACATCGGCCGCTACAAGATGGGCCGCATGGACTGGTCGAGAAAGGACGCGAAATAATCTCCGAAATCAAATGACCGGAGAGCCGCGCAATGCGCGGCTCTCCGAGAACAAATGAAAGGCAGGGCGGCAGAAATGAGTTACGGCAGCGGCAGATTCACGGGTTCGGGCTCGTCATACGGCATACGTTCGCAGAGAAAGCGCAGACGCCGCACTGCCCTTCTCGCGGTGCTCGCGGTCCTGATCCTGATCCTTTTCGTCGCTCTTATCCTTATCATAAAGGACATGATCGAGAGACGAGGAAAGGATCCGGGGACCGAGTCGGGCGGATTTGACACCGTCGCCGATGTCGAAGTGCATACCAGGCAGATGGCGTATGACGGAAAGACCTCGACCTACTACAGATCAGAGCAGAACCAGCTCCCCGGATCATATTTTCTCATAGAGCTTGAATCCGAGATAGAGATCGGAAAGATATCGGTCATCTCGGATCATCACGACTGCTATATCCGCTCCGCGGACATACGAATCTCCTCCGACAAGAATACCTTTACAACTCTCGGGAGCTTTGACGGCGCACCCGACGACCCCGGCGAACACAGCGCTCTGGGGAACGGGGCAAGGGCATCCTACGTCATGGTATACATCTCGACGGGAGCCGATTCCCCCTGGGTGATAAACGAGATCACGATACTCGATTCCGCCTTCGGCACGGTAAAGCCGAGGGACGGTATTCCCTACACTCCCTCAAAGCCCTCATCCGACACCGGGGCACAGACTCTGCCGGTAACGACCTCCGCCCCGCAGATCGGCGAGACGACGGTACTCAAATCGGCCGAGGACGTCTTTACCGGCGACCTCATCCTCGTCGGAGCCTCCTACATCTATCACTTCCCGTCGTCCGAGGCCAACATCCTCGACATCTACGACAACCGTACGCCCTTCACCGTCGACGGCAAAACGGTATATTCGTATATGGTCGGAGGAACGGGGGTATCTCTCCTTGACGCGACCGCGCTGAAGCATCTCAACGCGATGATGGACGATTTCTACAGGGAAAGCGGCATCAACTGCCTGCAGGTCGGCGTCAACGCCGGATACCGGAGCGAGGCCACTCAGGCAGATCTCGCCTCGAGATACAGCACCGCCGCGGCGCCCGGACGCTCGGAGCACAACACCGGTATCGCGGTCAACCTCAACATCTACGAAAACGGACACGTATATCAGCTCGACGACGCGTCGAATCCCAAGACGGCAATCGCCTACGCCTGGCTGACCGCCAACGCGCACAAGTACGGATTTATAGACAGATATCCTCCTTCAAAGGACTCGATAACCAAGCTGTCGATAGACAGATTCCACTACAGGTATGTCGGTTATCCGCACGCCTGGTATATGAAGACGAACAACCTCTGTCTTGAGGAATATCTTGCCTTCCTGGAGGCCTCCTGCGACTACAGCGGGAACCACCTGACCTTCACCGGCGACAACGGAAAGTCCTATGAGGTCTACTTTGTCAGAGCTTCCTCGGGCGCGACGACTTCGATCCCCGTCCCCTCCTCCCCCGTGGTCTATACCGTCTCGGGGAACAACTACAGCGGGTTCATCGTGACGATCGAGAAATAACCGGCAATGAAACTGTACAGACTCGCCGCTCTGCTCGCGGCTGCGGCTCTGCTTCTCAGCGGATGCGGGTATATAATACTCGAAAACTATGAAACGAGAGGCACCGCCTCCGCCGCGACCGACCCGGTCTTCCCCGAGCTCACCCTCGCTCCGAAGCCGGTGATCCCCGCCGTTTTCGAGGGCCGGAGAGAACCCCGGACCGATGAGGCGAAGGCCAGACTCGAGGCGCTCTATTCGGTCGATCTTTCCTCCGCGGACGTCCTCGTCGCCGTCAGCACCGACGCCGACGACTCGCTCTTCGGAGACGAGGAGGATCCTTTCACAGAGTATTACGCCATGCGCAACGAGCTGGTGACCGGAAAATACGGATTTTCGATCACCGTCATCCGTGAATCCTCAGAAACCATGAGAGCGGGGCTTGCCGCGTCGATCGGTTCGGGCGGCGACAGCTACTACTCAGACGTGATCGAGGCGCCGGCGGCGCTGTCGGGCAGCTTCGCGGTATCCGGGCTTCTCATGAATCTGAGAAAGCTTCCCTTCTATGAGATCCCCTCCTCCGGATTCGAATCCTGCGGAGTATACGGCACTTCATGTTATTTTGACATATCCCGCGCGACAGAGGGCTACGCGTCGAGGCCGGCGCTCTATCTCAACACCTCGCTGGCAGGGCGCGAACTCTCCGACAGACTGGCGCTTGCAGCAATCAACGGGAACTTTGATTTTGACGGGCTTCTCGGCGCGGTCGCCGAAGCCTCGCTCCCCGACGGGACGGACGGACTCGCGGTCTCCTTCGGCAATGCGGGATACGCCGGGATCGCGGATATCGCCGCCGCAAGGCTGGGGATATCCTTTACCGATCGGGTATCCGGATATCCGTCGGTCACATTCGTCGAATCGGGCGGGGCGGAAAGGCTGACCTCCCTGCTTATGTCTCTGAGAGAGATTTCCCTGATAAACAACCCCGTCGAGGGATCAGATCCGGCCTTCGACGCCTTCCGCGAAGGCAAAACGCTCTTTTACGTCGGGAAGCTTTCTGACATATCGGGCCGCCTGAAGGATGAAAAGGTGTCCTGGGAGATACTTCCGATCCCTCAGGGCGACGGCCCCGTGTCCTATACGCTTTCCTCTCCCGACCGCGCGGTCTTTACCGTCCCAGCGAACAACAGAAGGACAGAATCGACATCGATGTTTCTTTCGGGAGTCGGGGCGGCAAGCGGAAACTGGATCGCCGATTATTACGCGAATTACTGCCTTGACTCGGGGCTCTTCCGGGAGAACAACTCATATTTCACCCTTCTTTCGCTCATAGACGATCCGGTATATTTCGACTTTGTCTATATCTGCGGAGACGAATGCAAGAGCCTCCGGGAAGCGACGGTGCTGGCGGCAAGGATATGCGCCCTGTCCGGGACTCCGGTCGCCGATACCGCCTCTCCGCTGCTTGCCGACCTGGCAAAAGCGATAAAGAAAATTTCGCTCAAGCAGTGATACGCACCGCCTCTTTCTGTCACGCGACGATTAAAACAATGAAAGGATATGAGAAAATGAAAAGATACGCCACAGTTCCGATGAGATGCAAGTTCAAAAGAGCCATAAAGAGCGCGGGCGATTCGGGCTTCAACTGCAGGACGAACATGGCCCTGTCATTCAGCCGCAAAAAAGGCACCGAACCCGCAAAGACCTATCATTTCGGCAGAGAATACTACATCAGCCTTCTTGACATCATCCGGACGGTCATCGCCGCCGTCGGAGCTTTTGCCCTTTCCCTTCTCTTCATCAAAGCCTTTCTCAACATCAAGGTCGGCATTCTCGCACGGAAAAGAAGCAGAAAATGATGCCGTTCCGGGTACATCCGGTCTTCGGATAACCGCATATAACCGCACAGACAGCCGCAAATGCAAGTTTTTTCAAAAAAAACTTGCATTTGCGGGTCAATTGTGATATAATATTTTGCGTTGTGCAAAAAAAGCACCACGGCCCGTTGGTCAAGAGGTTAAGACACCGCCCTTTCACGGCAGTAACATGGGTTCGATTCCCGTACGGGTCACCAATACAAAAAGCAGGGTTTATCCCTGCTTTTTGTATTGTCGGCCCGTGCGCCGGAACCGGCGCAGCAAAGATGCCGCGCACGGTATCTTTGCATGGGTTCGCATTCGCCGCCCGGAGATCGACGAGCTCGCTCGTCAGGCGTAGGGCGAGCGAATATTCGCGCGCAGCGCGAAATTCCCGATCCCGGCGCAGCGCGAAATTCCCGATCCCGACGCAGCGGCAAGCCCTCTTTCACCCCTTCGGGACGTAGACCCTGAGACGGACCGCGGCCTGGGCGTATCTCGACGAGATGTCGGATTTCGGGTTGGATGCGACGTTCCAGGTAACGAAACCACAGCCTCCCAGCCATTCGTCGGTCAGGATGAAGACGGGAGCCGTTATCATTCCCGGTCTTGTGCCCGAGTACTTTGCGTTCCCGCTCTCGAACTTCTCAAGCCTGTACTGCCAGCCGCTGTCGCAGATGAAGACGCTTCCGACCGGAACTTCGGCAGTGGAGAATTTCTTTTTCGTACAAATATTCTGATGATAGGTCGATGACGTCGAGGACGGTGTGGTCGTCGTCGCCTTGCTCGTGCTGTTCCAGTAGGTGTTCTCAAGATATTCCCAGGAGAGCAGCTCGTATTTGTCCAGATCGATTCCGTTCGCGGCCGCAGCGGTCTTGTCGGCCTCGTAGAAGTCCTCGGCGTGGAGGACCTCGGTCGGATCGGTCGTTGTCGAGGTCTGCTTAAGCGAGCCCTCTCCCGTCTTTATCGCCGACTCTGTCACCTCATATTTGTTCGCGAGCGCGTTCCTGACCGATTCCTTCGCCACCGCGACCATGTCGCTGTTGATCGCCGACGGCACCGGGTTGTAGCTCACGCTGTCGGGGGATACTCCGGTAATGGCGCAGGCCCAGGTAAGACCCGCGAGAAAGCGTCCGAACTGCAGGTTGAGGTGGTATCCGTCTCGCGTGAGATTGTCGCCGAGATATGACGTCCTCGCGTTCTGGACGGCAGTACCGACCGGGATGACGTAGGATATCCTGTCCTCGGCGTCAACATAGGTCTTTACGCAGTCGACTATCATCGAATACATCTTTGCCTGATCTCTGCCGTAGTTGGGGAATGAGGAATGGGTGCTGTCCGACTGATAGGCCCATGTCATGTTCCAGACGAGGGTCGCCGTCGAATTCTTCGACCTGACCAGATCGACGAGCTTCTTGAAGGAGGCCTTGTATGCCGACGCGACTCCCGATGTCTTTGACGACTCCTGAAGGGTGATGATGTCCCATTCCTCGTCGGCGAGCGCCTCGCTCATCTTCGCCGAGCTTCTTGACGACCAACTTCCCGAAGTGTTCTTGTAATAGGTATAGGACGCGCTGTCCGACTGCCCGAAGGAAAGGTGCTGCGACATCGCGCAGCCTCCGTAGTAGAGGTTGCCGAGGATGATCTTCTCGACTCCGCAGTCGCGCAGCAGACGCCAGAGATACTCCATCGAGTCGACCGAGAAGGAGTTCCCGATCGCCAGGATCTTCAGCGACTTCGGAACCTCGGGTGTCGGAGGAGCCTCTGTCGTATCCTCCGCGGTGCTGTCCGCCGGAAGGGCGGAGGTCGCGTCGGGAGCCTGAGTCCCGGGATCGGCGGAGGTTCCGGGGGCTTCGGACGTCGTGTCGGGTTTGCCGGCTCCGCCGCAGGACGCGGTCCCGAGCATGCAGGCAGCAGCCAGGATAAGCGCTAAAACTCTGCTCAGGGCACCCGACCGGCGGCCTTTTTCTTCTGTCGGTTTATTCATTCGTTTTTCCTTCCTCATATCATGATTCCGAATCATTCGCCTGACGGTATCACGTCGTCACGGCAGATTGAAAGCAATGTCGGAATATACCGGGATATGGTCGGTCAGCTGCCAGTAGAAGGAGCAGACCGGCTGGCGGAAGACCGAGACCGACCATACTCCCTTGTTCCTTATGAACATGTGGTCGATCGCGGAGGAGTATGCGCCTTCGTAGAGCTCGGTTGAAAAGCCCGACGCGCTGCAGGCGTGATGTCCTCTGGTATTGTCCTTGCTCGATGCGAGATCGTAGCAGTCCTCGAATCCGCCGTTCTTCAGCTCGGCTATCGCGGTCGAGTTTATGTTGCAGTTGAGATCGCCCGAGATGATCATGGGGCAGGAATACTTTTCGACAAGCTTGTCGGCGAGAGCCGTGATCTCCTTCGCCTGCCTCAGCCTCGACTCGTTGCTTCCCGGCTCGACGCTCTCGCTCTTCCACCAGAGGTGGGTCGAGAGATTCAGAAACTGCGTGCCGGTCTCCTTGTGTACGAAGAGGCCCCAGGTATAGCTCTTTGTGTTTCCGTTGTTTCCGTAGGTATAGACGTGATGTCCGCTCGTCTTAAGCTCGAGGACGTCGGCGTTGTAGAGCAGCGGCGTGTCGTCGGGTTCTCCGGGAGCGTAGCATACCGCCCTGTAGTTGAGTCCCGCGGCCTTCAGCCCAGACTTGATGTATGAGAGCATCGTCTGGGACATCTCCTGCAGGTTGATGATGTCGGGTTTGAAAGCGACGTATACGATAATGAATCCCTCGGCTCTCGTCTTGGCGGAGCAGTCGTATCCCAGTTCCTTCCAGGCAGGCTGGTTGTTGTCGCACTTCCAGACGTTGTTCGTCATCACCCTGATGTCGCATCCGGTTGTCAGTGGGACCGAAGGAGAGCCGGCCAGATCGGCCGAATCGTAATAACCGTCGGGGATGTCCTTCCCCGCGTCAAGGAAATCGTCGAAGAGCTTTTCAGCTGCGGCGTAAAGGCCCCATTCGTATCCGCAGAGATAAAGCCTGCCCCCCTCGCAGGAGAGGGCATAGGGGATCTTTTCGGCGTACCCAAATGAGGCGGTGAGCTCGACCGATCTGTCCGCGACCGTCTTTCCGACGATTATGCAGTCCTCTCCGATCTTGTCCTTCGAGGTCGGGCATCTCGATACCTTGAGCACCGCTCCGCAGGTATCGGTGATCTTCGCGGCTATGTTCTCGGCGATCTCTTTCGCGTATTTGTCGCTGCCGTAATATATGGTGTATCCGCTTATCTTCTTTCCGCCGACCGAGATCTCGGCCGAGGGATACTCGTGTCTGTAGAGGTATTCTGTCCCCAGGTCCCCGAGAACGAGGTCTCCGTCCTCCCCCATCGCGGCGATGTTCGCTCCGACGATCTCGGAAAATCTCGCGATCGCTTTGAGCGTCGACGCATCGTCTCCGCCGATGACGAGGATCTTGCTGCCGTATGGTCCGACATACCAGTCCTTCGTGGTGAGCTCGGCGAGCTTGGCGACGCTTTCCTTGCGGTTGGTGGAGCCGACGAGGATCTCAAAATCCTCGTTGTCGGTCCTGTCCTTTGAGATCAGGTCCTCGGAATAATCCGGCCTGACACCTGTCTTGTCCCTGATGGTCTTGAACACCGCGGTGGTCGCGGAGGCGACGGCGTCAGAGCAGTATGAGCTTCTGATGATCGAAAAGAGGGCCTCACCGTCTTTTATCAGATATCTGACCTCCGCCGGCGCTTCGGTATCTGTATCGGTCTCCTTCCCTCCGCCGAAGTCGGCGCAGGACGCGATGAGCGGCAGGACAAGCAGGAGCGCGACAAGCGCCGAGGCAAGCCTCAGGATCTTTTTTCTCCGTATCATTTTCCAGTTTCCTTTCCTGTTGAGCAACAGCGTTTCTCCACGCAGAGGGCTCATTCCAGCTCGAAGGCTCCGGTATAGAGCTTGTAATAGACTCCCTGTTCGGCGATCAGCTTTTCGTGGCTTCCGCGCTCGATTATCCTTCCGTGATCGAGCACCATGATGACGTCGGCGTTTCTTACCGTCGACAGCCTGTGGGCGATGACGAAGGTCGTCCTGCCCTCCATCAGCTTGTCCATGCCGCTCTGGACGATCGACTCGGTGCGTGTGTCGATCGACGAGGTCGCCTCGTCGAGGATCATGACCGGAGGATCGGCGACAGCGCACCTGGCGATGGCGATCAGCTGGCGCTGGCCCTGCGAGAGGTTGGCACCGTTGTTTGTGAGCTCGGTCGAGTAGCCATCGGGAAGCCTCGAGATGAAGTCGTCGGCGCCGGCAAGCTTTGCCGCCGTCACGCACTCTTCGTCGGTCGCGTCCAGCCTGCCGTACCTGATGTTGTCCATGACGGTCCCGGTAAAGAGGTTGGTGTCCTGAAGGACTATGCCGAGCGAGCGGCGGAGATCCGACTTCCTTATCTTGTTGATGTTTATGCCGTCATATCTGATCTTGCCGTCTGCGATGTCGTAAAAGCGGTTGATGAGGTTCGTTATAGTCGTCTTGCCGGCGCCGGTCGCGCCAACGAAGGCGACCTTCTGTCCGGGCTCGGCAAAGACCGACACGTCATAGAGCACCTGCTTGCCGGGTACGTAGGCGAAATCGACGCCGGTCAGCCTGACGTCCCCCTTCAGGGGCGTATAGGTCACGGTGCCCTCCGCCCTGTGCGGATGCTTCCAGGCCCAGTGTCCGGTGCGCTCTTCGCACTCGGTGACGCTTCCGTCATCTCCGATCTTCGCGTTGACGAGGGTGACGTAGCCTTCGTCGCTCTCTGGCTCGGCGTCAAGCAGATCGAAGATCCTGCGGGCTCCGGCTGACGCCATCGCTATCGCGTTGACCTGCTGTGCAAGCTGATTGACGTTGCCGGTGAACTGCTTCGTCATATTGAGGAAGGGCACGACGATGTCTATCGTTACAACGCCGATGCCGGTCCCGCGGAGAAGTCCCTGCAGCGAGGGGTTCGGGGTCTTTATTAGGAGCAGCGCACCGCCGACCGTCGCGATTACGACATAGAGGATGTTGCCGATGTTCATTATGACCGGCGCCAGGATGTTGGCGTAGGCGTGCGCACGGCGGCTGTCGTTGTAGAGCTCTTCGTTCAGCTTTTTGAAGTCATCGGTGCATTTTTTCTCATGCGTGAAGACTTTGACGACCTTCTGGCCGTTCATCATCTCCTGGATGAAGCCCTCCGCCTTTCCAAGGGATTTTTGCTGCCTGACGAAGTATTTTGCGGAACCTCCGCCGAATTTCTTTGAAACTGTCAGCATCAGAGCCACTCCGATAACGACCACCGCTGCCAGCCAGACGCTGTACCAGAGCATAACGAAGAAGACTCCGGTGACGATCACCCCCGAGGTCAGCATCTGCGGGAAAGCCTGTGACACCAGCTCGCGCAGCGTGTCGATATCGTTGGTGTAGACGCTCATTATGTCGCCGTGTCGGTGAGTGTCGAAGTAGCTTATCGGCAGGTTCTGCATCCGGTCGAACATCTTTTTGCGTGTATCCGACAGAAAGCCCTGGGTGATCTCGGCCAGCAGCAGGCGGTAGGCGGTCGAGGAGATTATCGAAAGCAGATAAAAGCCGATCAGCACGAGCACCAGGCGGACGATGTCCTTCGAGGCGGCGCTCCAGTGGGCGCCGAGATCGATCCTGTCCGAGATGAATTCGGTGCCCTCGGCTTCGGCCGCGGCAGCCGCCTCGGGCTCGGCGATCGCCGATTCCGCCGCCTCGGCTTTGAGTTCGGCGTCGATCCTCGCGATCGCCTTCTGCTGGAAGACGGCCGGCAGGACCGAGCAGCAGGCGCAGAAGAGGATGCAGAAGGCGGTCAGGGGGACCAGCTTCGGGTATACGCGGAGGAGCATCCTGAAGACTCTTCCGAGGACGGAAAAATCAAGTCTTCCCTTCCCCTTTCCGGAGGGCGGTCCTCCGGCTTCTCCCGAGAGCGGCTCGCCGGTCCCGGGAGCGGTCTTTTCGTCTTTCGTCATCTGTCTTTCGGAAAGATCTTTAGCCATCTTACTCGGCCTCCTTTCCGAAGAGCTGCTGTGTATAGACCTCGCTGTAGATCGGCGAGCGCTCAAGAAGCTCGGCGTGTGTACCGACGTCGGCGATCCTTCCGCCGTCCATGATGATTATCATGTCGGCGTCCATTACCGACGCGACCCTCTGCGCGATTATGATCTTTGTCGTTTCGGGTATATATTTGCGGAAGCCCTCTCTGATCAGCGAATCGGTGTGGGTGTCGACCGCCGAGGTCGAGTCGTCGAGAATGAGCACCTTCGGGCGCCGCAGAAGCGCCCTGGCGATGCAGAGGCGCTGTTTCTGTCCGCCCGAAACGTTGGCGCCTCCCTGTTCGATGAAGGTGTCGTAGCCGTCGGCGAATCCCGATATGAACTCTGACGCCTGGGCGAGCGAGCAGGCCTCGGCGATCTCTTCGTCGGTCGCGCCGGCGTCGCCCCAGAGCAGGTTCTCCCGGATCGTCCCCGAGAAGAGCATGTTCTTCTGGAGGACCATCGAGACGTTCTGCCTGAGGGTGTCGAGGTCGTATTCCCTGACGTCGACGCCTCCGACCTTCACGCTGCCCTCGGTGGTGTCGTAGAGCCTTGAGATCAGCTGCACGAGGGTAGATTTCGACGATCCGGTCCCGCCGAGGATCCCGACCGTCGCGCCCGACGGGATGTGCAGGTTCACTCCCTCCAGCGCGAAGTTGTGCGCCTCGCTTGAGTACTTGAAGCTGACGTTCTCAAAGTCCACCGATCCGTCCGCCATCTCGAAGACGGGGTTTTCGGGGTTGACTATCGAGGATTCCTCGCGGAGGACCTCGTCGATCCTTCTGAAGGATTCGGCCGACATCGTGAGGATGACGTAGATGATCGAGAGCATCATCAGCGACATGAGTATCTGCATGCCGTAGGTAAGCATCGACGACATATGGCCGACGTCGAGGCTCGCGGCGCCGCTCGAGACGATCATCTTCGATCCGACGAGGAGCACGAATACCATGTTGAAATTCATGCAGATCTGCATGAGGGGATTGTTCATGGCGACGATCTTCTCGGCCTTCGTGAAGTCCTTTCGAATATTGTCGGACGCCTTCCCGAACTTCTCCTTCTCATACTCCTCGCGGGAGAAGCCCTTGACAATCCGCATCCCGCGGACGTTTTCCTCGATCGACTCGTTCAGCTTGTCGTATTTGCGGAAAACGCGCCTGAAGGCGGGCATCGCGAATCTGGCGATGATGAGCAGTCCGAAGACGAGCAGCGGAATGACGATAACGAAGGTCATCGAAAGCGCGCCGCCCATGATGTAGGCCATTATGACGGCGAAGATGAACATCAGCGGGCTGCGTATCGCCGTCCTGATGACCATCATGTAGGCCATGCCGGCGTAGCCGACGTCGGTGGTGAGTCTGGTGACGAGGGAGGCCGACGAGAATTTGTCGACGCTCTCAAAAGAGAAGCTCTGGATCTTTGCGAAGAGATCGTTTCTCAGGTTGCGGGAAAAACCCGCCGACGCCCTGGCGCAGGCGATTCCGCCCATCCAGCCGCAGAAGAGGGACACCATCGCCATCCCGGCGAGGATAAGCCCCGTCCTAATCACGTCGGAGAGCTCTTCTCCGGTGCGGATCCCGTTTATCAGCCTGGCCGTTATGAAGGGGATGACGCACTCGATCCCGGCTTCAAAGACCATGCAGAGAAAGGTGATCACCGTCGGGGTCCTGAATTCCCTGACGGATTTTAGTATCCTGCGATACATCTGTTCAAATCCGGCCTTTCACGCTATAGTTATTTAGATTATTATACTATCTTTTCTTCTGCCAGTCAAGAAAAAGATAAAAAAGGGGATTGTTTAAAAACTCGCGTGACGAGTTTTTAAACAACCCTGCGACGTTTTTCTCGGCACGAGACCGTGCCGTTTTTGCCCCGAAATGCCCGATTAAATGATGTTTATCAGGCAAAAAACGAAAAAGATCGGCACCTGTCACGGTTTCCCGGCCGTGACAGGTGCGGGGCTGTTAAAAACCCAAGGTTTTTGAACAGCCCCTGCTATATTATCAGGTCCCTGCGCGTTGACAGAAGACTGATTAATCAGGCAGTGAAAATGAAAACGAAGGCGTGTATCCTTCCCCGTCTTCAACAAGAATGAATTCAAGATTGCCGGGGAACTCTGGGTGACAGCTGTTATCCGGAACCCCGTCCGCATATCTGCAGGTCACCAAAAAAACATAATAATGCTTAATCAATTTTACAACAGAGGCATAAATCGGCTCTCCCTGTGAATCGTATTCCAGCGGCGGATTAAGAACAGGCTCCTGATACGTAACCGTCTGCAGAAGAAAAATGTTTTCACCTCGTGTTATCCATTCACTGTGATATATATAATACTTGTCCGGAATTTCAACAGCAAACGGATTGACAAAATTCTGCATAAGAACCGTATTATCCCCTCCGTTGTATACTACAGCGACACTGCTTTCGCAATAAGCATCTATTTCACGGAACGGCACTGCAGATTTGGCATACTGCAGGAAAAACACGGTGGCGCCGACACTCGACCCGCTGTACCGAATCCCGCCCATATAAATTCTGCAGATATTGCCGAATGATCTGATCACATCCCCCGCGGTCCCGACAGATACGCCGCTCTCCGACTGAAGCCATCCGGTCTTTTCCGAACACATGGTGTAAAGAGTATTCGTGGGTTTGGAAATAAAGTCGCCGATCCTTATCGTTTCATTCATCATTGTGACCTTATAGGTCAGGTATTCCGACACGAGATAGCCTAACACTATCTCCTCGATCGCGGCGGCAGACTCTTCCCCGAGACACAGAAAACGTCTGTCGGTCACGCCGCTGCCGCTCTCCTCAGTCATGAATTCCAGCACGCGGGCATCCGCGTAGTAGATGAAAACCGATCGATCATAAAATGCCGTATTGTGAAGAGTCAGCGTGAAGGTCTCCCGGACGTTTTCGACCGTCCCTGCGATCTCAAGAGCCTTTTCCTGCCTCGCCTCTATCTCCCGTATCAGTTTTTCCCCTTTTATCTCGCCTCTTTCTTCGATTATCCTGCTTTTCGCCTCCTCGCCCCAGTCGCCGAGGAGAGTGTATGACTCTTTTCCGCTCCCGGTCTCTCTGAACCAGAAATCAGAAAACAGAGATATCTCCTCATCCGGAAAGGGATATTCGGTCCCGTCCGCCCGCAGTGTCCATCGAACGAGATCCTTTTTGTATCTTTCGATAATCTCAAGGATCTCCGCCTGATCGGTCTCTGAAAAAAAAGCATATGTCCCCCCGGTCCCGTTTTTTTTACCGCCGGTCCATCTGCTGTACTGCATCAGGCCGTGAGAACTGTCGTAATCAAAGAACTCCTCGCTTACGCCCGCCTCCTCCGGAACGGCGCTGAACCTGACGTCGGGCATATTGTCGAAGCAGCCCTCCTCATGCCCGTATCTGTTCCAGATCTCAAGGAGCTTATCGCTGTCTTCCTTCGTTATATCCCCAAGATAGCTTCCTATACATTTTTGATCGCCCAGCCGCACTTCGTTGAGCCTTATCTGCCATCTGTCACTGTGCTGCTCCCCCGACCGGCGCCGGATGACCGAATTCACGATGAAGACCGAGAATCCGGCGGCGACAAGCAAAAGCAGGGTGACTGCCGCGGCGACGATGTAGCGGAGCCGGGCGGGCTTCGATCCTGCAGGCCCCGGCGCTTTGCAGGCGGGAACCTTTTCGGAAATCTCCTCCTCCGCCGCTTCGCGAGACGCCGCGGCGGCCGCGGAGACTTCCTCTCCGGCGCGGACGGCGCCGGACTCCTCGGTGAACCTCTCGTCCACCGAAGCCATTGCGTTCAAAAAATCCTCAGGTCTCATTTGCTTTGTCCCTTTTCTTCTGTCAGAAACCTTCTCAGCTTTTTCCCCGTGCGCGACAGTGTCGTCCGCACCGCGCCGTAGCTCATACCGTATCTTTCCCCGATCGACCGGAGATCCTCAAGAAAATGATATCGGCGCACAAAAACCCTGCGCTCGTTTGTACCAAGCCCTTCAAGAAAAACATCGATCCGCGCCGGAAGATCCTCCGGAGAAATATTCAACCCTCGCGGAAGAGCGCGGGATATTTCGGAGAGAAGCTCTCTTCGGTAGCTCAGGATGCTGTCGGCCGGCACACGGAAAAGCTCCGCCATGGCGTCGACGCAGGCGGCTTCCGGCCTTCTCTTCCCGGTCTCCCATTTGCTGACGAGGGACCGGGAGACGAAAAGACGGTCCGCCAGCTCCTGCTGCGACATTCCCGAAAGCATGCGCAGCTCTGCTATTCTTGCCGGAGTATTCACGGCGCCGGTCCTCCTTCCCTTCTGTTTCTCCGTTTCCTTCTTTTCGGTCATATTATACCACATGTTCCCGCCGCGTGTAAAGGGACAGATTGTTTCATGCAAAAAATACAGAGGGGTTGTTCAAAAACTCGTGTGACGAGTTTTTGAACAACCCCAAGACAACGCGGCAGTACTCGCTTGGCCGCACCCGGATCCGCTTTCCGGGATCATCATGATGCCGGAGCAGTCAGCGATTCATCTATTGTTCTCGCGACGCAGCGTCTGTCAGCATATTCCAGCAACCTCTTCGGTACGGGTATCACCGCCAGCCATGCCCCCATATTGTCGGTGGCCCCGTCGATAGTCCTGACGATATATATACACGCCGCAGGGATGAGGCTGACCGGTTTTTCCTGACCGGAGACCCAGCCTTGAAAGACGCTCCCGACCCTGAATCTGTCCCCGCCGCTTGTCGCCTCGATAAGGACTATCACGAGAGAATTGTCCACGAAAAATCCTGCGTCATATCCCGCGATCCCCTGAGCGAAGGTCACACCGTCTTCCTCACGCGGTCTGTCGGGATCGAACAAGCCTTTGAACCGGGTCATGAAACCGTCAAGTTCTTCGGAAGAATCAATGATTAAGAGCGGCAGGGACTGGGAATCACAGGCATCGCTTTCGCCCGTCCATTTACCTGAAGCGACCTCAGGAGATATAGATCCCGCATTATAGATCTCCGATACCGCAGCTTCGGCCGTTATGCCGTAATGAGTCATCATCCCGGTGAGCGCCGCGGCGTCCTCCTCCGAGACATAGGTGTATTTCCGTACGGTGTACCTTTCAACTCCGCTGATCTGAACACATTCAAATTCGATCAGCCTCAGATCCCGGTAGAATCTGAATTCCTCAGGCTTGTATCTGCTGTTTTCCGAGGTCAGGGAAAAGGTCGGTTCCCTGCCGCCGATCAGCGCCGCTGCATCCTCCTCCCTCGGTGCGCCGACGAGCTGATTTTTATATAATCTCGTGTAATCAAGCCATATTTCCCTGAAGCTTTCCCAATCCTCCCGGGTCAGCCGGTATCCTTCACCATTCACCGACATCGTCCAGACGGCATTCTCCGCGCGGTATCTGTCTATCATGCCGAAGATCACCTCCGCGTCAGCGTCGGAAATGAAAGCATAGGTGTGTATCCAGTGCTCCTTTTCGGGATCGTTCAGATCGGTCACCTTATGGTAGCAGAGCAGATATCCTTTGCGATCCCGTGTAAAACTCATTACGAAATATTCGCGAACTCCTCCTGCCGTATCGTCGGTGAGTCTGAAATAAGCGTCGTGTCTGCAGTCCCACAACCCTTCCGGATGTTCGTATCGGTTCCAGATCCCGAGAACGACCTCCTGATCATCGACCGACATCCCGCATGAGTATCCGCCGGGACCGGAGTAGCCCTTGTAATCGGCATCCGCGAATTCTATTGTCCAGTCTCCGGTGCGGGGATCCGCGGCGGCGGGATCGGCAGTTTCCGCGGAATCGGCATCGGTGCCGCTCTCCTCTCCGTGACTGCCCCTGATGACCGAATTCACGATGAAAACCGAGAATCCGGCGGCGACGAGCAAAATGAGGGTGACTGCCGCGGCGACGGCGTAGCGGAGCCAGACCGGCCTGTTCGGGCGTCCCGCGCCGGCCGCGGCAAATGCGGCCCCGGGATCCTCGGCGGCCTTTACAAAACGTGCGTCGATGCCCCCCAGGGCCTCGTCGAGGATCTCTCCTCTTATCTGCGTTTCTTTCTTCATTTTTTCATTCTCATTCATATTCTGATACCTCTTCGGGCAAGCAGCTCCGCCAGCCCTTTTTTCATCCTGGACAGCCTGTCGGAAACCGCCGCCCTCGAAAGTCCCGACTCAGACGCGAGCTCCTTAACGCTGTCGGAATACCAGAACCTGCGGACGAAGAGCAGGCGGTCGGTCTCGGAGCAGCCCTCGAGGAACTCGTCGATCGCGCGCGTGATCTCGGCCGAATCAGACAGCGCGGCACCGTCCTCGGGCGACGGCAGCTCCTCCGCCAGCTCGTCGATCGGCAGAAGGATGCCGCTGCGCTTCCCCGCGTTTCTCTCCCTCACTCTTTTGCAGGAGAGATTCCGAACGATGCGCAAAAGATAGGTCGAGAGCGGGTCCGGCCTTTCGGGAGGCACCGAGTCCCATACCGCCTTCAGGCAGTCGTTGACGATCTCGTCGGCGTCGGACAGGCTGCCGCAGATCCTGACTGCGAGCCCGCGCATCCTGGCGCCGTAAATCTTTTCGATCTCGCGAAGTCCCTGCTCCGAACGTTCAAAAAGCAGGTCTGTGATCCCGGTGTCGTCCATGCGCTCTCCTTTCCGCCGTTTTTCGTGTGATCGGGTCCTTCCGTAAGGTATCTACCGGTTTTTATGAAAATCTGCCGGTCCGAATATGAAAAAATAAAAATTTGAAACTGAAAGCAGGCCGGATTATTATAAAAAACTGTCTGAAGACAGAAATCCGCCTTCGATCTCATACCCTTATTATACGCCGGCAGCCCCTGGCTGTCAACAAAAAAAGGCAGTCACATCATCATCCGGAGTTTTTTTGCCAAAAAAGCTTATATGCAAGAAAAAAGATTGACAACGACACGGTTATGCGGTAAAATATGATAGTTTATTATTGTCTAATCAATTACTATTCTATCTCAATCTCAATCACGATCCGCGCCGCCCTCAGGCGGCACGCGGAGGCAACCGGAGCCTGTTTTGAATTTCAACAGCCTTGATTTCATATTTCTCTTTCTTCCCTTCTTTCTCGCGGCATATTACATAATGCCGCCGAAGGGCAGAAATCTCCTGCTCCTCTTCGGGAGCCTGCTCTTTTACGCGATCGGTGTCTGGGACGCCCCGCAGAATCTCCTTCTGCTCGCCCTGACCGTCGCGGTGAACTGGCTGCTCGGCGTTGCGGCAGGGACCTTCAGCCGGGCAAGAAAGCTCTGGCTCTGGATCGGCGTCATCTTCAATTTCTCAATTCTGTTCCTATACAAATACGCGGGGCTCATCGACTCGTCGTGCGGGACCGGGATCGTATCCGCGCTGCGTCTCGTCTTCCCGCTCGGGATCAGCTTCAACAGCTTCAGGGCGGTCGCCTATCTCTCAGACGTATCGGCCGGAAAGTGCTGCGCGGAATATTCCATCGCAGATTTTGCCGCGTGGTTCATCATGTTCCCCAGCGTTACCGCCGGCCCGATCACCGAATACAGCGCGATGCGGAAGGAACTGAAATTCCGAAAGCTCTCGCTTGACGGTTTTCTTGCCGGCTTCCGCGATTTCGCCGTCGGTCTCGGCTTCAAGGCGCTGCTCGCCAACCAGCTGGGGGCGATGTGGACGAACGTGTCGGCGATCGGCTGGGATTCGGTATCCGCCGGGCTGGCGTGGCTTGCGATCGCCGCCTATTCCCTCTATATATACTTTGACTTTGCCGGATATTCGCTGATGGCGATCGGCGTCGGACGGATGCTGGGCTTTACCCTTCCCGAGAACTTCCGGGCGCCCTACATGTCAAAAAGCATGACGGAATTCTGGCGCAGATGGCATATCACGCTCGGGACATGGTTCAAAAAGCATATATACATTCCGCTTGGAGGCAGCCGCGCCGGGACCGTCAGGACCTTCCTCAACATGTTTGCCGTATGGCTCTTCACCGGCATCTGGCACGGATCGACGCTGAATTTTCTCATCTGGGGACTCTTCCTCTTTGCCGTGATCGTCCTCGAGAAGCTCTTTCTCAAGAAATATCTTGACCGGATACCCGTCCTCGGGCATCTTTACATGATACTCCTCATCCCGCTGTCCTGGACGCTCTTCGCCTTCACCGACCTGTCCGCGCTCGCGGCATTCCTGTGCAGGCTCTTCCCATTCCTGCCCCAGGGCGAGACCTTCCCGGTCGCTGGCGACTGGCTGAAATATCTCACGAAATACTGGTATTACCTGCTCCCCGGACTCATCTGCTGCACGTCGCTGCCCGACCTCATCAGAAAAAAGCTCAGGGGAACGATAATCGGAGACTTCATTATCACGGCGATCTTCGCCTTCTCGGTCTGGATGATCACCAAGACCGACGCCGACCCCTTCATGTACGGAAACTTCTGATCGACCGGGATATATCAATTCGATTTGTCCGCCGACGGGCGGCACACAGAGGATAAAGAATAAATATGAACAAACAGACATTTCGCGGAATAATATCTCTCATTATCTTCCTGCTGGGAGCGGCGGTGACACTTCCGCTTGCCACCGGCGTTTTCATCGACAGACTGAAGCCGGATAATCCGCCCTCCGACCTGACCGAGGACACCGACGCCCCCTTTACACTGCCTCCTGTCCCCACCGGGATCGCACAGACGACATCTGAGCCTCCGGTCGAAACAACATCCCCCGAACTGACTACCGGCACGTCGACCGATGACAGCAGCGTCGTGAGCGAACCGGTGACCTCAGAGCCTCCCGAGACGACAGCCGAGATCACTACCGCCGAGATCACGACCGAAGCGGTCACCACCGCGGAAGAGACTACCTCCGATCCGTCGAAGATATACTACTACGGCTCTGAATACCCCTGGGTAACGGTGGACAAGTCCTACTTCTCAGACGCCCTCTTCATCGGAGATTCGAGAACTGTCGGCCTGAGGGACTATGCCACAGGCAAATTCGACAAGTCGGTCTTCTTCTGCCTTGAGAGCCTCAGCGCGATAGGAGCTCTGGGAGGCAGCTGCGAAGTCTATTACGGGGCCGACGTGAACTACAAAAAGGTCTCCCTCGGAAAGATGACCCTTTCACAGCTGCTCGATTCGATGTATTTCGGAAAGATCTATATTATGCTCGGAGTCAACGAGCTGGGCGGCAACATACCCTCGATCGGGACCTATCTCGGTCAGCTGAAGGATCTGGCGCTGACCAAAAACCCCGGCACCAAGGTTATAATGGAGGGCAATCTGCACTTCACCTCAGCAGCCGAGCAGAGCTATGTCAAACGCAGGTGGACCTATATGTCCAACGCCAACATCAACCGTGTAAACACTATGATGGCGGGCATGACCGACTGGAAAAACGTCTACTACATCGACGTCAACGAGCTCTTCGATCTCCCCGACGGCACGCTTGATCCCAAGCGCTCGGGCGACGGAGTCCACCCGAACGCGGCCGGCTACCGCGACTGGGCCGACTGGATCTACACCCGCGGGATACCCGGCTGAAGCGCCTAAAAAAACGATAATAATACAGGGGCTGTCAGGGTTTTCACACCGGGACAGCCCCCGCTGTTTTCTTTTTCAGCTTATCTTACGACGAAATTCACGATCCTGTTGGGAACGGCAATCTCCTTGATCACCGTCTTTCCCTCGAGCATCGACGCGAATCTCGGGTCGGCGCGGACGGCGGCGACGGCCTCCTCGCGCGGGCAGTCCTTGGGCAGCATCACGGTGCCCTTCAGCTTTCCGTTGAACTGGACGGCGACCTCGACGGTCTCGTCGACCGTCTTGGCCTCGTCGTACTCCGGCCAGGCCGAGAGCGAGAGCAGCGTCTTTCCGCCCAGCTTCTCGTTGATCTCCTCGCAGAGATGCGGAGCGATCGGGCAGAGCAGCTTTATGAAGGTGAGAAGCTCGTCGCGGGTGAGATGTCCGACGGCGAAGATCTCGTTGATGAGCCCCATGAGGGCGGCGATGGCAGTGTTGAACTTCATCGCCTCGATGTCGTCGGTGACCTTCTTCACCGTCTTGTGGAAGGAGGTCTCAAGCTCGGGCGTCGATCCGTTACCGCGGGCGAGGACGAAGAGGTCGTCCACCCTCTGCAGGAATCTCTGGCAGCCCTTGACCGAGCTCTCCGACCAGGGAGCGGCCGCTCCGTAATCGCCCATGAAGAGGATGTAGGTGCGGAGGACGTCGGCGCCGTACTCGTCGATGACGTCGTTGGGATCGACGACATTCCCCTTAGACTTCGACATCTTTTCCCCGTCGGGACCGAGGATCAGCCCCTGGGCGGTCCGCTTGGCGTAGGGCTCCTCTGTCGGCACGACGCCGATATCGTATAGGAACTTGTGCCAGAAGCGGGAGTAGATCATATGTCTGGTGACATGCTCCATGCCGCCGTTGTACCAGTCGACAGGCATCCAGTATCTCAGCTTTTCCTCGGACGCGAGGGCGTCTTTGTTGTGAGGATCGACATAGCGGAGGAAATACCAGGAGGAACCTGCCCACTGAGGCATGGTGTCGGTCTCGCGCTTCGCCTCGCCGCCGCACTTCGGGCAGCTGCACCTGACAAAGGAATCGATCCTCGCGAGAGGCGATTCGCCTCCCTGTCCGGGGGCGAACTCGGTCATTTCGGGGAGCTTCAGCGGAAGCTCGCTGTCGGGGAGCGCGACCATGCCGCACTTCGGGCAGTGGACGATCGGGATCGGCTCGCCCCAGTAACGCTGGCGGTTGAAGGCCCAGTCCTTCATCTTGAACTGGACGCCCGCCTCGCCGATGCCGAGCTTTTCCAGCTCTTCGCACATCCTGGCGATCGAGTCCTTCTTGTTCGTATAGCCGTTGAGGAAGCCCGAGTTGACCATCTCGCCGTCGCCGGTGTAGGCCTCTTTTTCTATGTCTCCGCCCTTGATGACCTCGATAATGTCGATGCCGAACCTGCGGGCGAACTCCCAGTCGCGGGTGTCGTGGGCGGGGACCGCCATAATGGCGCCGGTGCCGTAGCCCATCATTACGTAATCGGCGATATAAACGGGTATCTCCTTTCCGTTCACCGGATTGAGAGCGGAAAAGCCGTCAAGTCTTACGCCCGTCTTCTCCTTCGCTAGCTGAGTGCGCTCGAATTCGGTCTTCTTCGCGCACTCCTCCCGGTATCTCTTCACCTCGTCCATATTTGCGATCCGGGAGGCGTATTTGTCGATCAAGGGGTGTTCGGGGGCCATGACCATGAAGGTGACCCCGAAGAGGGTGTCGGGACGCGTGGTGTATATGCGGAGCTTTTCATCCGTCCCGGCGACCGAGAAGTTGACGAAGGCGCCGGTGGACTTGCCGATCCAGTTGACCTGCTGCTGCTTGATGTTGGGCAGGTAGTCGACCTTCTCAAGGTCGGAGAGCAGTCTGTCGGCGTATGCCGTTATCCTCAGATACCAGACGTCCTTCGACTTCTGGATGATGTCGCTGTGGCAGATGTCGCACTTTCCGCCCTGCGAGTCCTCGTTGGAGAGGACGACCTTGCAGGAGGGGCAGTAGTTGACGAGCGCGGTGTCGCGGAAGGCGAGGCCCTTCTCGAACATTCGGAGGAAGATCCACTGCGTCCAGTAGTAGTAGTTCTCGTCGGTCGTGTCGATGACGCGGGACCAGTCGAAGGAGTAGCCCACCCGCTTCAGCTGCGAGGTGAACTTCTCGATGTTTTTGTCGGTCACCTTTCTCGGATGTGTGCCCGTCTTGATCGCGTAGTTCTCGGTCGGAAGGCCGAAGGCGTCAAAGCCCATCGGGAAGAGGACGTTGTATCCCTCCATCCTCCGCTTGCGGGAGATGACCTCAAGGCCGGAATAGGCCTTTATGTGACCGACGTGCATGCCGGCTCCCGAGGGATAGGGGAACTCAACGAGTCCGTAGAATTTCTTCTTCTCGGAGCCCGGCTCGCCGGGATCGGCGGCTCTGAACGCCTTTTCGGCCTCCCATCTGTCCTGCCATTTCTTTTCAACTGCCAGATAATCGTATTTCATAGCTGCATCAAGCCTCCGTACTGCCTGTGTCGTTGTCGTCCGGCTTCTCGGGAGCGGCGGTCACCCGTTCTGCGTCGGTCCAGAGCCGCTCCAGATTGTAAAACCGCCTTGCCTCGTCGGTAAGCACGTGTATCATGACGTTTCCGTAATCTATAACTATCCAGGAATTTCCGTCGCCCTTCCCCTCTCTGTTGTCGGGAGAGACTCCGGCGAGCGAAAGCCTGTATTCCGCCTCGTCGGCGAGCGCCCTGACGTGGGTGACCGATCTCGCACTGCAGATCACGAAATAGTCTGTCAGGCCGGAATCCTCGCCGAGATAAAGTATCGTCAGCTCTTCCGCGTTGCGGCGGTCGAGGACGTGATAGGCCGCTTCGGCGAGCGAGCGCGGGACGGGTCTTCCGTCGGGACCGAATTCCACCGACGGGCGGTATTCCTTGGTTTCTTCCATCTGTTTTTTCTCTTTCTCCTGTATCTTGTCTTTATCGCGAATGGCAGCGCCGGCGCAGCCGGCAGGCCGGATCGGTTTTCGCGCGGCGGAAGGCCGCGTCGCTTTGTTTTTTCAGGCGGGTCCGGCAGTAATATTGCCCGATCGCCGTCACCCCGAATATTCTTCGGGAGTGATTATTGCGTAGGTGTATATCCGCTCAAAATCCTCGTCGCCGGCCCTTAGAAAGGCTTTGTTCCGGTCGAAGACAGAGTCGGGGATATCGGCTCCGTAGATGTTCAGATAGCTGTTCACTGTGTCGAGAGCCGCCGATCTTCCTATCACGTAGTATGAGGTCTTCAGCTCTTCGGAATAGAGGGCACGCCCCGGGATAGTCACCAGCTTCAGGCCTTCGGCTCCCGAGAGACCCTTTCCGACGACGAGCTCGGCGAACCACACGGCGTCTCTCACGCTCATGCCGGTCTCCACCCGCGGAAGGATGCTCTCGACCAGCGCCGACGCCTGTCTGACGCCGACCTTCTCTCTCAGCGTGCGGAGGAGCTCCTTCATGAAGAGCTTCTGGGCGTCGAGCCTGCCGAGATCGCCTGTCGCGTATCCCGACCTGTACCTGACGAATCCTTCCGCCTGGCGACCTTTCAGAACCTGCCTTCCGGCCTTCAGATGGATCGACAGATCCTGCTCGGGATCGTCGTAGTCCATATCCGCCGGGACGTCGATCTCGACACCTCCGACGGCGTCGACCGCGTCTGCGAAGACGTCGGTGCCGACGGTCAGTGAGTAATCGATCTTGACACAGAGGCTCCCGCTGAGAAAGGCGGCAAAGCGCTCCGCGCCGAGGGCGGCATAGAGGCTGTTGAGCTTTATCCCGCCGTCTCCGTCGAGCCCGGCGGATTCGCGGTCGACGTAGATGTCGCGGGGAAGCTGGACCACCGATATGCCTCCGTCGGTCTTCAGCGATATAATCATCACCGTATCGGCGAGAGAGGCCACCCTGTCGACTCCGAGGACCAGAAAATTATAACTTTCGGGGGTTTCGCCGTTCTCCGACGTCCTGCGGATCAGCGCGCCGGAGGGCATGTCTTCCGCTGTAAAGGGTATGTCTGTGTCGGCCGGCGGAACATATGTCCGGTTTCTCAGGACGAGCAGGACGGCGGTGAGCACCGCGAACGTCAGGAAGGTGAAAACGGCGATCCGGTAAACGAGGTCAAACTTCCGATCCTCTTCTCCCCGGCTCCTTTGCGCCTTCTTTTTTTTCGTCCGGTAGTCTGTTTTCATTCTTTTTCAAAAGAAGTATCAGCGAGTTTCTCGCTTCGGATGTCGAGGGATGTATCGGCATGCCGTCCTCGATGAGTCCCCTGAGGGTGATGTCGAAGGATTCGATCAGGACCCTCGTCAGGTGCTCCTTCCTCTCTTCGGCGTCCATCGAGGCAGGATCGGCGTCCCAGAACATCCCGCGAAGCCTCACGCACTCGGGAAATGTCCTCGATTCGTCGATGTAATCGGCGAGGTAGATGAGCTTTTCAAGCACCGTCATGCCCCGGCGTCCGGTGGTGTGCCAGCGTACCGCCCGGATCACGCCCGGATCCGCGAGGGCGGGATACTCGTCGGGGATGAGCGCCGCCGCGGTGATCGCGTGAAGCGTTTTCGGGGCGGCGGTCTCGATCGCGGTAGGCTTTATCCCGTATTTCCGGCAGACCTCGAGATGGCGCTCTACCGAATATTCTTTGGTGATGTCGTGAAGGAGAGCCGCCGCGCGCAGCCTGACCTCTTCGCGGGGAGGAAGGTAGAGCCTGCCGAGCCTTACCGCCATCTCCTCGACCGCGAGCACATGGATCAGCCTCTTCGGCGACAGTCTTCGGGGCAGATCGAGCCTCACCTTCGCGAGAAGCTCCGAAAGCTCCGCCGAGCCTGCCTCAGGAAAGGCGTGAGTCCCGCCGTCCGTCCGGGCCCGGGAGGGCGGAATTGAAGAGATGTCCGCCATCGTCACAGTTCTATCTTCTTATGCTTTTCCGACTCTCTGTAGAGAACGATCTTCCGACCGGTCACGCAGACCGCAGCCGACCCGGTAAGAGCGGCCAGTCTGTCCGCCGCTTCGCGCGGCGTGATCCCCGCTGCCGGAAGGACTGTCAGCTTGACGAGTTCCCTGGCCTCGAGGGCGTCGGACACCGTCCTTGTCAGGTTGTCGCCGATGCCGTCCTTGCCTATCTGCATGATGGCGGGCTCGTTGACCGCGAGTCCGCGCAGATATGCGCGCTGTTTTGCAGTAAGCAGTGTCATAATCCGTATTTTCTCCAGACTTCCTCTTTTGCTTCCGCGATCTTCTTTCCGAGCTCGGCGGCAAGCTTCTTTACCGCCTCGCCGCGGTGGCTGACGGCGTTCTTCTCGTCGGGATCGAGCTCGGCAAAGGACTTGCCCAGCGGATCGAACCAGAAGAGGGGATCGTATCCGAAGCCGTTATCTCCCCGTTCGGCGCAGAGGATCTCTCCCTCGGCGCGCCCGGTGACGACCACCGGATCCGACTTTATCGGAGCGCCTTCGGGAAAGACCGCCGCCATGCAGCAGACGAAGGCCGCGCTCCTGTCCTTTACTCCGGCAAGCTCACGAAGCAGCTTTCTGTTGTTTTCTTCGTCGCCTCCGCCCGAATATCTGGCGGAATAGACGCCGGGAGCTCCGCCCAGCGCCTCGACGGTCAAACCCGAATCGTCGGCGACGGTTATAAGTCCCGAGAAGGACGCGCCGGCTCTTGCCTTTATGAGCGCGTTCTCCTCAAAGGTGGTGCCCGTCTCCTCTATCTCGCCCTCGAATCCAACGTCGTCGAGCGAGACGAGCTCGAGCTTTACGCCGTCGACGTATGCTCCGAGCAGCACCTCGAGTTCCTTTATCTTGGCCCTGTTTCTTGATGCGATAAGTATCTTCATTCAGTTTCAGTCCTCCTGATCCTCAAAGAGAGCGTCGATGAATCCCGACGCGGAGAAGGGCTGCATGTCATCGATCTTCTCTCCGACGCCGATGAGCTTCACCGGAACGCCCACCTCCTCGCGGACCGAGAGGATTATCCCTCCCTTGGCCGTGCCGTCAAGCTTGTTGAGGACGATGCCGGTCAGATTTGTCACCTTTCCGAATTCCCTCGCCTGGCTGACCGCGTTCTGGCCGGTGGTGGCGTCGAGGACGAGCAGGTTCTCCCTCGAGCAGCCGGGGAGCTCCCGGTCGATCACCCTGCCTATCTTGGCGAGCTCGTTCATGAGGTTGACCTTGTTGTGAAGCCTTCCTGCGGTGTCGACGATCAGGACGTCGGCTTCGCGGCGCTTCGCGCAGCTGCAGGCATCGAAGACCACGGCGGCCGGATCGGAGCCCTCCGACTGGCGGACGAGCTCTGCTCCCGCCCGCTCGCACCAGACGGCGAGCTGGTCGGCGGCGGCGGCGCGGAAGGTGTCGGCGGCCGCGACGACCACCTTTTTACCCTCCGAGCGGAGTATGTTTGCGATCTTTCCTACCGACGTCGTCTTGCCGGCGCCGTTGACTCCGGTGACGAGGATGACCGAAGGCTTGGTGTCAAGCCTGAGCGGCTCCTCTTCGCCGATCATGCCGGATATTATCTCCTTCAAGGCCGACATGACCTCCTCCTTCGAGGAGAGCCTCGAGTCCTTTATCTTCTCACGAAGTTCACCGACTATCTTCTCGGACGCCGAAGCTCCGACGTCGGCGCATATGAGCGTTTCCTCCAGCTCGTCGAGGAAATCCTCGTCGACGCGCACGAAGTTCCGCAATATGCCTCGGATCCCGCCCATCAGGGCGCTTTTGGTCTTTGAAAGGCCGCTTTTCAGTTTTTCAAGAAAGCTCATCCCAGAACTCTCCTCCCTTTTTCCCGGCTACCTCGCTGACATCGAGCGTGAGTATCTTGGATATGCCCGATTCGGGCATCGTGATACCGTAGAGGCGGTCGGCGGAGTTCATCGTCCCTCTGCGGTGGGTGATCAGTATGAACTGCATCGAGTCGGAATAGCGTCTGACATAATGGGCGAACCTGTCGACGTTGACCTCGTCGAGCGCGGCCTCGACCTCGTCGAAAATACAGAACGGGGGCGGATTGACCTGCAGTATCGCGAAGAGGAGAGCGACGGCCACGAAGGACTGCTCGCCTCCCGACAGCTGCATGAGCGATTTGATTATCTTTCCCGGAGGAGCCGCCTTGATCTCGATCCCGCTCTCAAGCAGGTTCTCGGGATCGGTCAGCAGTATCTCGGCCGAGCCTCCCCCGAAGAGCTCGGTGAAGGTCTTTTTGAAGTTTTCGTTTATTTTATCGAAGGCGGTGACGAAATCCCGCTTCATATCAGTCTCGAGCCCCGCGATGACCTTCAGCAGATCGGCCTCGGCCTTTTCAAGGTCGTTCAGCTGAGCCGTCTTGGCGTCATACTCCGCCTTTTCGATCTCATACTGTTCGATCGATGCCGGATCGCAGTTTCCGATGTTTCGGATCTTGTTGCGGTATTCGGTCTGGAGCTCGAGGACGGCGGGTCTTTCCTCCTTCGTCAGCGGAGGATAGCCGCAGGCGATCGCCTCGGCCCTCGTCAGGCCGTGATCCTCCCAGAATTTCGCCGACATGGCGTCCATCTGCGAGCGGAGCGAGGCAAGGGATGTCTCCCTCGTCAGTTTTTCCTGCATGAGCCTGTCGTATCTGGCGGAGAAATCGGCGGCCTGCCTGCGGAGCTCGGCACCCGTCTTCTCGAATTCCAGCCCCGACTCCTCTGCGCGGGTCCGTCTCTCGTTGAGCTCTTCGAGGCTCTTCTCTCCCTCGGAATAGTTCTTTATGGAGAGGTCTATCCCGGCGCGCAGCTGCGCGGCCTCGGCCTCAAGACCATCTGCGCGCTTCTCGCACTCGTCGGCCTGGGCAAGCAGCGTTCTCTGCTTCTCTTCAGCCATGGCTGCGAGAGCGTTGCGGCTTTCGACGTCTCTCCTGAGGGCCGAGATCTTCACTTCCGCGGCATTGGAGGCCGAGATGTTTTTCTCCCTTTCGGAAAGAGCCTCCTCCCTTTCGGCGTCGGCGTCGCTCCTGAAGGCCTCAAGCTCTGAGATCTTTTCCGTGAGTTCCTTCTTTCTCAGACCGAGAGATGTGATCTCGTTTTCCCTTTTCTCCCTCTCGTCCTCTGAGCTCGCGAGATCGCTCTTCAGTCTCTCAAGCAGTCCCGCGGCGGTCTCGAGCGATTCGAGCGCCTGATCCAGTCTTGCCTTTTCGACCTCGAGCAGCGTCTTTGTCAGATTCAGCTCGTTTTCGGTATCCGCTATATCCGACGCTGCGCTCTCCGACTCGGCCGACAGTTCCTTCGAGGTCTTGTCCAGAGACGCGATCTGCTTCTCAAGGAGCGAAAGCTCCTTCTCCATCCGCTTTATCTCTTCGGATCTTGAAAGTATGCCCACGCCGGTCTTCACCGAACCTCCGGTGAAGGAACCGTCGCGGTTTATCTGCTGGCCGTCAAGAGTCACGACTCTGACGGTATAGCCCAGTTTCTTTTCCATCGCCGTCGCGTTCTCAAGGCTGTCAAAGACAGCGGTCCGTCCGAGCAGCGATTCTATGACAGGCGAGAACTGCCCGTCGCAGGCGGCAAGCTCCGAGGCTATGCCTATAAATCCGCGGAAATCCGCCGCTCTCTTCAGATCGGCGGGAGTCTGGAAGCTTCTGACCGATGTCAGCGGGAAGAAGGTCGCGCGTCCGGCGTTTTCCCGGCGGAGGAATTCGATCGCGGCCCTTGCCGTCTCCTCATTGTCGACGACGATGTTCTGTATAGCCGCTCCGAGAGCGATCTCTATCGCGGTGACATAGCGGCTCTCGACTCTGATGAGCGACGAGACCGGTCCGTACACCTTTCCGCAGGAGGCTGTGCTTCCCTCAAGCGTTCCGGCGCGCCATGCCTGCATCACGCGCTTTACGCTGTTGTTGTAGCCCTCGAAGTGCTCCTCCATCCGGCGCAGGTCGCCGATCCTTCCCCGGAGGGTGTCGGCCTTTACCGTCGCGGCGGTGAGCTCGGCGCCGCAGGAGGCGATCTCTGCGGAAAGCGCGGAAAACCGGCCGCGGCGGTTACCGAGAAGCTCGGTCAGCGACGCCGTTTTCGCGGTATAGGCGTTGATCGTCTTTTCGCTCTCGGCGCATTCCGCCTTGCGGCGTTCGACGTCGGCTGAGCGCTCGCCGATCTCGCGCTTTACCGCTTCTCCGCGGTCGCCGTCGGCGCTTTCTGTCCTGCCGAGGAGCTCGAGTCTCGCTTCGGTATCCGAAAGGTCGGCGCGGAAGGATGAAAGATTCTCAAACGCGTCGCCCAGGGCGCCCTCAAGCCTGTCGGCTCTCGCGGCGGCGGCTTCGGCGAGCTTCGCCAGCTCCTCCTTTTCCGCGAGGAGCTTTTTTATCTCCTCCGCGACAGATGCGGCCTCGGCCGTCAGCGCGGCAGCCCTGTTCTTCTCTGAGGCGGCTTCTGAACGTCCGGAGGCGGCCTTCTCCTTTTCTGCCGCAGCGGAGGCTTCGGTATGCTCCACCTTCGCGCGGGCAAGTTTTATGCCGGTGTCAAGTTCGTAGTTCTCGCGCGTCCGCTCCCTGATCTCGGTCAGCAGCGCAGAGGCCTCGCGGCGGTTTTCCGCGGTGAGCTCCTCAAGCCGCTCCTGACGGCTCTTCAGCGTGGCGACAGCCTCTCCGACCTCGGCGAATTCCAGCTCCGCCGTCCTGCCCGCCGCCTCGGCCGACGCGATGTCGCTCCTCAGCTTTTCGGTGTCGTAAAGCCAGAGCCTGACGTCCGCCTGCTTTTTGATTTCGCTGTATTCGACGAACCTGCGGGCCCTGATGCTCTCCCTCTGCAGCGAGGCGAGATGCCCGCTCATTATGGTCAGCGCGTCGCGGACGCGGTCCATGTTTGCCCTTGTGGCGTCGAGATTTCTCTCCGCCTCGTTCTTTCTGTGACGGTATTTCGCGATGCCCGCCGCGTCCTCGAAGATATAGCGGCGTTCCTCGCTCTTTCTCGATATGATCTCGGCGATCCTGCCCTGCCCGATTATGGAATATCCGTCCCGTCCGATGCCGGTGTTGAGAAACATCTCGTATATGTCGCGAAGTCTCACCGCCGCTCGGTTGATCAAATACTCGCTGTCTCCGCCCCTGTGATATCTTCTTGTGACGGTTATCTCGTCGTAGGGGAGATTCAGCCTGCCGGTCTCGGACGTGTTGTCAAATGTCACCGATACCTCCGCGAAGGACATCGGCTTGCGGCTGTCTGATCCGCCGAAAATAATGTCCTCCATGCGGTTGCCCCTGAGGCTTTTTGAAGACAGTTCCCCGAGGACCCACCGCATCGCGTCGGAGATATTCGATTTTCCGCTTCCGTTCGGGCCCACGATGACCGTGGAGCCCTTCTCAAACGTCAGCTTGGTCCTGTCGGGAAACGACTTGAAGCCCTGGAGCTCGATTGATTTCAGATACAAGAGCAGCCTCCAAAATTGCTGTCAATAATTGTGTATTATAATATTATATCCTATAAGAGAGCTTTTTTCAAGGATTTTTATTCTGCCTATCCGGTATTTTTCAGACAGATACCTTATATTCGACCTGTGCTGCCCCGCGGCCCTTGACGCCGCGCCGGCCGGCACCTCGAAGGTGACATGCGGAAGACCGACGAGCCCCTCCCGGCAGACCGCTTCCTCCATCCTCCTGCGGAAGACCTCCGCCATCGCCAGCTCGCCTGTAGCAGGATGGTAGACGCCTGCGGCTATCTCTCCCGGCGCGGCGAGCGACTCGCCAGCGCAGAGCCCGGTGCGTATGACGCGCACGCCGTGGCTGTCGAAGATCTCAAGGAGATCGGCGGATCTCGCGACCGCGTCCTCAAGGGTAAGCGGCGAATATTCTCCCGAAGCGGTCATTTCGCAGAGCCTTGTCCCCCTGAAGACCACGGTGGGATATATCCTGGCCTCGCATGCCCCCATGCGGCAGATCGCGAGGGCGGTATCCCGCTCGTCGGAGGGCGACGATCCGGGCAGACCGACCATCATCTGTCCGCCCAGCCTCAGTCCGGACCCGACGATCATGGCGCAGGCCCGCCCGGTGTCGGCCGCCGTGTGGCCCCGTTTCGATGCCTCGAGCACGCTGTCGGACATGCTCTGTATCCCGAGCTCTACCGTCCCGACGCCATACTCCTTCAGGATCGAAAGTATCTCTCCGTCGATATAATCCGGCCTCGTGGAGCATCTGACCGAGCTCACCGGGCAGGAGGGATCCGAAAGGAATCCCCGCGCCGTACTCAGCAGCCTTATCATAAGCCCGCGGTCGATCCCGGTGAAGGATCCGCCGAAGAAGGCTATCTCGGCGGTGTCGCCGGGGAGAAGCGTGGAAACGGCTTCCCTGATCTGTCCCTCCACCGAAGCCTCATCAAAAAACTGTCTGCCCGAGATCGTCCGCTGATTACAGAAGACGCAGTCGTTCGGGCAGCCCAGATGCGGTATGAATACCGGTATGTTTTTATGCCTGTGCTTTTCGGCAGACACCTGATCCGCCTGCGCCGCGGCGCGCTCTTTAACGTCCGCTCCGGTCATGTCAGCCGTCATCCTCAATAACTCCGCAGCCGATCAGCGCCTGCCTCGCGGCCTCCTGCTCCGCCCGCCGTTTCGAGCTTCCGGTGCCCCTGCCGAAGACGTTTGAATCGATCCTCGCCTCGACGGTGAAGGTCTTGGCGTGATCGGGTCCGGTCTCGGCGACCGTCACATACTCCAGCCTTTCGCCCTTTGAATCCGACTGGACGGTCTCCTGCAGGAGGGTCTTGTAATCGATCACCGGCCTGCCGGTCAGCATCCCTCCCAGTCTTTCGATGACCGATGGCATGACGTAACCCGAGACCGCGCGCTTGCCGGCGTCGCCGGCTCCCGAATCGAGATAAACGGCGGCGAGAAGCGCCTCGTAGGCGTCGCAGAGGAGCGACGGGCGGCTTCTTCCGCCTCCCTTTTCCTCGCCCTTTCCGAGCCTGAGATGCTCGCCGAGGCCTATTGATCCCGCGTAGGAGGAGAGCGCCCTCTCGCAGACGAGCTCGGAACGGCATCTCGTGAGATCCCCCTCGGGGGAGTCGGGATAGTTTTCAAAAAGATATTCGCTTACGATGACCGAAAGGACAGAATCCCCCAGAAATTCAAGCCGCTCATTGCAGGGACAGACCTTCTGGCCGCCGTGCTCGTAGCTGTATGAAGAGTGGGTGAGCGCCTCCGTAAGCAGCGATCTGTCGGAGAAGCGGTATCCGATGCTTTCCTCGAGAGCTTCAGCTCCCGCGATCCCGCATGATCCCCTGGCGCTTTCGCCGGACGTATTTCCGGCCGTGCTGTTTGTAACTGTTTTTTTCTTCATTTTTTTGAGTTGTCTTAGTCGCTTCCTGTGACGTCAGCGGCCCTCGGGCGACGTCTGCGCGTCCTGAGCCGCGGCAGGCGGCGCGAAGGTCTTGATCTCGCGGGCTATCGAGAGGATCGCACCCGACGAGGCGTAGCCGATCGCCTGGCCGATCGCGTTCTTTACCGCTTTTGCGTCGGACGAGCCGTGCGCCTTGATGACAGGCTTTGAAATGCCCAGAAAAGGTGCTCCTCCGAGTTCGCTCTGATCGAATCTCGTCCTCAGCGAATAAAGCTTTTTGTTCATCAGCATCCCCGAGAATTTTGACAGCGCGTCGGACATAAAAAGACCTTTGACCGTCGATATCATCAGATGGCCCATGCCCTCAAGCGACTTCAGGAGAATGTTCCCGGTGAACCCGTCGGTGACCAGAACGTCGCAGGCGTTCTTCGGGATCTTGTCAGCCTCGACGTTGCCGACGAAGTTGATCCCGGCGAGTCCCGAGAGCCTTTCATAGCTTTCGGTCTGGAGCGAGGTCCCCTTGCAGGGCTCTGCCCCGTTGTTGAGGAGTCCGACGCGGGGGCTCCTGATCCCGAAGAGCCGGTGCATATATATGCTGCCCATAACGGCGAACTGTTCAAGGTAATCGGGTGTGCAGACGACGTTGGCGCCCGAATCGAGCAGCAGGACCGGCGGGTCCATCGGAAGCAGCGAAGCGATCGCGGGGCGTTTTATCCCTTTGATCTTCCTTACGATGAGAGTCGATCCGGTAAAGAGCGCGCCGGTGTTCCCGGTGCTGACGACGGCGTCGCCGCGGCCTTCGGCAAGCAGCCCGAGCGCCTTGGCCATGCTTGATTCCTTCTTGGTCCTGATGACCGTCAGCGGATCGTCGTTCATGCCCACCGTCTCGGGGGCGTCGACGATATCGAAACGTGAGAGATCAAGCGACTCCGCTTCGGCGATCCTGAGGATCTGTGCTTTGTCACCGACAAGTATGAAGCTGGCGTTATATTCATGAGACGCGGCGCAGACGCCCTTTACCGCCTCAAGCGGAAGACGGTCGCCGCCCATGCAATCAACGATTATTCTCATCTGTTCATCCTTTTCGGAACCTGCGGACAGCAGTTATTCTGTCCTGAAAAGCCTGCCTCCGAGTTCTGATACGGCTCCTGCCGATCTCTCGGCGTAGGCGGTGTATTTCGCGTTCTTTCCGCCCTTTACCCTCTTTTCGAGCGGCTTGATGATGCCGAAATTCGCGTTCATCGGCAGGAATTTCCCTACCGATCCCCGGCTGACGTATGCCGCCATCGAGCCAAGCATCGTCTCCTCCGGGAATAGTATCCTCTCAAGCCCGAGGCAGCGTCTCGCCGCGGATATCCCGGCGACCAGCCCCGAGCCCGCCGATTCGACATACCCCTCGACTCCCGTCATCTGACCCGCGAAAAAGAGATCGGGTCTCGTCAGCACCGAATAGTCGGCGTCAAGGAATCCGGGCGAGTCGAGGTATGTGTTGCGGTGCATCACACCGTATCTGAGGAACTCGGCATTTTCAAGGCCGGGTATCATCCGGAACACCCTTTTCTGCTCGGGGAAGGCGAGATTCGTCTGGAACCCGACAAGGTTGAACATCGTTCCCTCTGTATTTTCCTTCCGGAGCTGAACGACTGCGTAAAACTGCCTGCCGGGGTATCTGGGATCCTCGAGTCCGACCGGCTTCAGCGGTCCGAAGCGCAGGGTGTCCGGCCCGCGCATCGCCATCACCTCGACCGGCATGCAACCCTCGAAGACCGAGGATGAGTAATCCCCTCCCCCGTCGAAGCTGTGCAGCTCAGCCCTGCGGGCCTGTGTCAGCTCGCGGTAAAAGGCGGCGTATTCCTCCTCCGTCATCGGACAGTTGAGGTAGTCGGCCTCGCCCTTGCCGTATCTCGAGGCAAAGAAGGCCTTTCCGGTGTCGACGGTGCTTCCGTCGACGATCGGCGCAGCGGCGTCGAAGAAGTGCAGTCCGGGGCAGCCGAGCTCGGACGTGATCGCGTCCGCGAGGGCGTCGGAGGTAAGAGGGCCGGTGGCTATTACCGTCACGCCGGTTTCGGGGACCGATCTTACCTCCCCGGGTATCACCTCGATATCCGGACAGGTCTTTATCATACGTGTGATGTCGGCCGAGAACCTCTCTCGGTCGACGGCGAGCGCCGAGCCTGCGGGGACGCGGTTGGCGTCGGCGGCCTTCATGACCGCCGATCCGAGCGCCCTCATCTCCTCCTTGAGAAGGCCGACCGCGTTGGTCGGGCTGTCCGACCGGAGGGAGTTCGAGCAGACGAGCTCGGCGAAATCAGGGTTTTTGTGGGCGGGAGTGTATTTTTCGGGTTTCATCTCGTAGAGCTTTACCCCGACTCCCAGTCTCACTGCCGCCAGCGCCGCCTCGCATCCGGCAAGGCCGGCGCCTATTACGTTGACCGTCTTTTTTTCCATCAGGTCTCGTCCGGAGCGTCGTCGTCGGTGGGGAGCGGCGCCTCGGGTCCGTCATAGTCGAGCGAAGGCATCGCGTCGGAGAAGTCTGCAGGCCCGGGATCCGAACCGTTATCCTTGCGGGGATCGGGCAGGAAATAGCCGCATCCCGGAGTCTGGCACTTCAGCCCTCCGTTCTTTCCCTTCCTGACATAGAGCATCTCACCGCATTTCGGACATACCGACGCGGAAGGCTGCGCCCAGCTTGAAAAATCGCAGCTTGGGTAGTTTTCACAGCTGAAGAAGGTGGTGTTCTTCTTTCCGTGCCTTATGATGATCCTCCCGCGGCACTTCGGGCAGGAGACGCCCTCAAGGGCCTGCTCCTCTGTCTTTGAGAAACGGCAGGCGGGGAAATTGGAGCAGGCGAAAAAGTAGCCGTAGGGGCCCTTGCGCCTTACCATCTCTCCTCCGCAAAGCTCGCATTTGAAGCCGGCGGGTTCGGGGGCGCGGTCCTCCTTCTTCCCGGCAGCGCTTCTGTCGGCGGGCTTTTCTGTCTCGAGCGACTTCGTGTTGCGGCATCTGGGATAGTTCGGGCAGGCGGCGAAGCGGACTCCGCTCCTGCTGGTCTTGATCACCATTTTTGCGCCGCATTTGTCGCAGACGATATCAGTCTCTTCGGGTTCGGGAAGCTTTCTGACGCTCTCCTTGGCGGTGGCAGCGCCGAGCTCCTTTTCAAATCCGGTCCAGAATTCGCCCAGCAGCTTCTCTGACGAAGCGGTGCCGTTCTCTATGCCGTCGAGGCTCTCCTCGAGCTTCGCGGTGAAGTCGTAATCGACGATATCCGGGAAATCCTCCTCCATGAGCGAGGTGGTGTCGAAACCCAGTTCGGTCGGAACGAGTGCCTTCCCGTCGCGCTTTACGTATTTGCGGCCGACGATCGTGGTGATCGTCGGAGTAATGGTCGACGGACGGCCGATCCCCTTCTCCTCAAGGGCTTTGATGAGAGCGGCCTCGGTATATCTCGCAGGAGCCTCGGTGAAGTGCTCCGCAGACTCCGCCGACGCAGCCGGGAAGCTGTCGCCCTCGCGGATCTGCGCGAGATTCAGATTGCGGACGAGCGTCCCCGAATCCCCTGCGTCATACTGCTCTCCGAGATCCGAGATGCTGCTCCCCGCCGCGGTGTAGCCGCGGAAGGAGACAGAATAGCCCCCCGCTCTGAAGAGATGGCTTCCCGACGTGAAATCGACGCTCACGGTATCGATCATCGCGGACGCCATCTGGCTGGCGACGAAGCGCTCCCAGATGAGCTTGTAAAGCTTGTACTGATCGGGCGTCAGCAGCTTCTTTAAGGCGGCGGGCTCGAGGATGACCCTGGTAGGTCTTATCGCCTCGTGCGCATCCTGGGCGCCGCGCTTTGTTTTATAGATCCTCGGAGACGCCGGCAGATATTCCTTCCCGAAGGCGGCGGCAATATATTCCGCGGCCGCCGATCTGGCTTCGTCGGATACTCTCAGAGAATCTGTCCTCATATAGGTTATAAGACCCTGGGTGCCGCCGAGAGACTGGCCGAGGTTGATGCCCTCGTAGAGCTCCTGGGCGACCGCCATGATCTTCTCGGATCTGAACCCGAGCCGCTTTGAGGCCTCCTGCTGCATGGTGGAGGTAGTGAATGGCGGCTGAGGGTTCTTCTCCCTTGTTCCGTGCCTTACCGACGTCGCGACAACTCCGTTTTCGCGGACATCGGCCGCGATCCTGTCGGCGAGCTCACCGTCGGATATGCGCGCTTTCCCGGTCCCGTCGGTCTCTGAGACATACCTGACCTCAAGCTGTCCGCCCGCCGTCTCAAGCATCGCGGAAACGGTGCGGTAGCTTTCGGGGACGAATGCCGCGATCTCGCGTTCGCGCTCGACGATCAGCCTTGTGGCGACAGACTGGACGCGCCCGGCGGAGAGACCGTTCTGTATCTTTCTCCAGAGCAGCGGCGAGAGCTTGTAGCCGACGATACGGTCGAGCACCCGTCTTGCCTGCTGGGCTTTCACGAGGTTCATGTCGATGGCCCTCGGAGCCTTTACGGCGGACTTGATGACATCCTTCGTCAGCTCGTTGAAGGTGACTCTCAGGGCCTTGTCGGGCTCGATACCGAGTACGTCGGCGAGATGCCAGGAGATCGCCTCTCCCTCGCGGTCGGGGTCGGTCGCGAGATAGACCTTCGACGCCGCTTTGGCCTCTTTCTTGAGCTCTTTTATCGTATCGCCCTTGCCTCTTATGTTGATGTAATGAGGAGTGAATCCGTCGTCGATATCGATCGCGAAACGGCTTTTGGGCAGATCGCGGACATGGCCCTTTGAGGCTATTACCCTGTATCCCGATCCCAGCGCCTCCTGTATGGTGTGAGCCTTTGTGGGCGATTCTATGATGAGAAGATTTTTCTTTGTCATTATGACGGTTCCTTTCGAAACGGCTGCCTGCCGGCGCTCCGTAAGACCGATTGGCGGCAATACGGAGCACCGCAGGGCGCGTTATGCAAAAACGCAAAAAAGAATTATAATACGTACATTCCGCCCGGGATACCGGTGACGAATCCCGATATCTCGAGCATGGTCAGCATCCGCATCGCGCTCTGGGCGGAATAGCCGAGAGGCAGGAAGAAATCGGCACTGACCTTTTCCCCGCGGGGGATAAGCAGGTAGAATTCGCGCAACTCTCCGTCGGGCGGAAGCCTTTTTTTCGGCTGAGGCGCGGCAGGCGGAGAAGATTTTGCCGGTGAAGACTCCCTGACCGCTTCAGCCGGCCTGCCGCAGTCTCCCGCGGAAGCCAGCCCGTATGCGGAAGGGATCCTGTCCTCGCAGTGTGACGATACGGTCGATCTGGCGAAGGACTCGGCGCTGAGCGTCGAAGGATACTCACCGGAGTATTCCGACAGGATGTCCTCGGTGCCGAGGACGGGCAGGGCTCCGTTCCTGATCAGCAGATTGGGGCCCGAAGACTGTCTGTCCTCTGTCCTCCCCGGGAGCGCGAAGATCTTCCGGCCCTGGTTTTTGGCGATATCGGCGGTGAGCATCGCGCCGCTTTTCAGCGCCGCCTCGACCACGAACACCCCGTCCGACAGTCCGCTTATAATGCGGTTCCTGACCGGGAAATGACCGGCGAGCGGAGGGGAGGAGGGGGGATATTCGCTGATCACCGCGCCGTTTTCGGCGATGAGGCGCATCAGCTTTTCATGCTCCCTGGGATAGGCCGAGTCGAGCCCGCAGCCGGTGACGGCGACCGTCGCGCCTCCGGCTTCGATCGCACCCGCGGCCGCGAAGCCGTCGATCCCCCTCGCCATTCCGCTGATTATCACGGCGCCGGCAGAGGCTGCCTCGTAGGCGGTCCTGTAAGCCGTCCGCATCCCGTATCCCGTCATCTCCCTCGTCCCCACTATCCCCAGCGAGAGCCTGCCGTCGAGGGCGGGCAGTTTTCCGGAGACATAGAGGAGATACGGCGGATTTGATATGCCGGCGAGCTTCGCGGGATACCCTGCCGATCCGTAGGTCAGTATCCCGATGCAGTTTTTTTCACAGTATTCCGCGATCCTCGAAGCTTCTGTAAGACTGCGGTCCTCCAGCCTCCTGATCTGTCCGGCGGACAGACCGAGGTCGGAGAACGCGCCGTCGCCGGCTTCGAAGATACCGCGGGCGGATCCGAATTTTTCAAACAGTTTCCTGAAAGGCGCGCCCGGCCCGAGGGCGAGCGACAGCCGTATTTCATGAACTGTTTCTCTCATCGATACCTCGTTCTTTCATACATTATCACCGACGCCGCGACCGCCGCGTTGAGAGATTCGACTCCGGGGCCGGTCAGCATCGGTATCCGGGTCAGTACGCCGCAGGCTGCAACTGCCCGCGCGGACAGACCGTGTCCTTCGTTCCCGATGACGAAGATGTCTTCGCGGCCGATTTCGAGTCCGGTCAGATCGACCGCTCGGGGAGCTAACGCGGCGCCGATCACCCGTCTTCCAGAAGCCGCGAGCGCAGAAAGAGCGCCGGGCAGATCCGGGACCTTGATGATCCTCCTCGAAAAGACCGCTCCCATCGCGGCTCTGAGCGTGCGCGGATTGTATACGTCCGCACAGTCAGACGATATGATCAGAGTATCGATTCCGAATGCCGCGGCCGAACGTATCACCGTCCCCAGATTGCCCGGGTCCTGCACCGATTCGACGGCAATTACTTCATCGCCGGCAATCTCCTCCGGCAGTTTTTCAACGCCGGGTTCGGAAAAATGGAGATCTTTCATATAGCCGGAAACCGATATTATCCCCTCGGGCGCCTTCTCGTCCGATATCTTGGAAAAAGCGCTTTCGGACAGGACCGCAGGCTGAGCGTCGCCGGCAAGACCGCCGAGCTCGTTAAGAATGCTTTCTGCCCTGTCCTCGCGGAGTATCAGGTATTCGGGAGTCCTCCCGCAGGCGAGCGCCTCGTCAAGCAGCTTCCTTCCGTCAAAGCGGAACAGGCCTTCCCTGTCCCGGTATTTCCTTTCCTGAAGCGAACAGACGCGCATGACGAGGGGATTCGTCCGTGAACTGATATATACCGGTTTCTTCATTTTTTCTCTTTCCGGAGCCGCCCGCAGGTCGACCGGGGCGGCTCAACATAGACATATGAGGCTGCGGCAGATGCTCGCAGCCCCATATATGACGGTTCAAAGCGCAGCTTTGGCTTTTTCGCAGACAGAGGCGAAAGCCTCCTTGTCGGAGACGGCGATCTCTGCGAGCATCTTGCGGTTCAGCTCTATGCCGGCGAGCTTGAGGCCGTGCATGAGAGTGGAATAGTTCATTCCGTTGACCTTTGCCTGAGCCGAAATACGGGCGATCCACAGACGGCGGAAATCTCTCTTTTTCAGCTTGCGTCCGATATATGCGTAGTTGCCGCTCTTCATCACCGCTTCCTTGGCGGTGCGGAAATGCTTGCTCTTTGCGCCGTAGTAGCCCTTTGCGGCCTTGAGAACGGCGTTTCTTCTCTTGCGCGTCATCATCGCGCCTTTTACTCTTGCCATGATTCTTTCCTCCTTCTTATAATTCCGCGATCATTTGCCGATCAGGCGTCTGATGTTGGAAGCCATCTTGCCCTGAACGAAATCGGAGGAACGAAGATGTCTCTTTCTCTTCTGGTCCTTAAGGCCGAGTTTGTGACGGTGATGCGAATGATTCATTTTGACCTTGCCGCCGGCGGTAACGTCGAACCGCTTGGCAGAGGCTCTGTGTGTTTTGATTTTTCCCATTGCGGATGTATCTCCTGTAGAAATAATATTCGGTACGCGGTATTTACTTGCATGTCATGCCGCGTCAAAGGCGCGGGACAGGCCCGCCCTGCTTCCGGACAGGTTTATTCCTGTTTCGCGGACCCTTCGGAGGGCGCGGGATCGGTCTTCGGCTTCTCCTTCTTCTGTCCGCCCTTCTTTGACGAATCCCTGATCGGCGCGATCATCATTGTCATGAGTCTGCCCTCAAGGACCGGGGCCTTCTCGACCGTTCCGTATTCGGCGACCGAGTTCTCAAACTGGGTGAGGTTGTCCCTCCCGAGCTGCTGATGGCTCATCTCACGACCGCGGAATCTGAGAACGACCTTGACCTTGTTTCCGTCCTTGAGAAAACGGATGGCGTGGTTTACTTTTGTCTCGAAATCGTGAGTGTCGATGCGGCAGGACAGCTGCACCTCCTTGATCTCGATGATGTTCTGCTTCTTTTTCGCTTCCTTCTCCCTCTTGTCCTGCTCAAAGCGGTAGCGGCCGTAGTCGGCGATCCTGCAGACGGGCGGCTGGGCGCCGGGGGAGATCATGATGAGATCCAGGCCGGCGTTGTAGGCGATCTGAAGCGCGCTCTCGGGCGCCATAATGCCGAGCTGCTGGCCTTCCTGATTGATGACTCTAACTTCCTTGCATCTGATGGCTTCGTTGACAAGGATATCCTTGGTTGCTATTGTTTTTCACCTCCGGAAAAATGAGAAAGATGATGTTGATGGACAAAAAAGCACGGGGCTACCCCGTGCGCACCGACACTTCTCCGGCCTTCCGGAGGTGTCCGACATATCGACCGCTGCGCGCCTCTGCGGCAGGGTGAGAACGGAGTGTTCTGCTTTATTCTGCGGTATTATATCACATCCGGCGAAGGATGTCAACAGTTTTTTTGAATTTTTCCTGCCTTCCGGTCAGGTGGCGGCGGTCAGGGCGTCACGCTCACGGCGCCCGGCGGCTCCGTTTCGGTATCTTTGTCAATTTTGACGATTTTGCGGCGATCTTTTTGTAATTATTCATAATTTACTTTTGGCCGACTTTGATGTATAATTATTTCACTCTCGCGGGGAATACCCTGCGACAGGCCTCGAAAGCACAACGGTCACCTTTTTCCGCGGAATATCAAGCTTATGATATCAACGCGCGGGGGAAGGTCACCGTTGTCGTTTTTTTCTCCGGGGATCAGCCGTATACCGCCACGAACCGGTATTCCGAAATGTTCACCACCGTCCCGTTGAAGGTGACGAATTTTCTTCCTCCGAAGTTCACAAGCGTCTCGCTCTCGCTCTCCGTCCGCATGTGGGCGGTCTTTTTATATCCGGTGTCCCAGGAATATACGATGATAATATTGTCGCGGGTGATACCCTGAGACGGGCTCATAGGCATGTATATGTAATCGTCGTCGGCGTCCATCCCCTGGCCGACGTAATTGCTGTTCGGTGCCATCTCGATCGTCGACAGTATGTTGAAATCGCCGTCGGTTATGCAGATCCGGCCTCCCGCCGCGACCGCGTATCTGTCTCTTTTCTCGTTGTAGGCGATCGCGTAGGGATTCCCCGATCCGAATACCGCCGTGCCGGTCACAGCGAGCGTTCCGGGATCGACGAAGGTCAGCTTTCCGTCCTTCATGTTTGCGACGACAAGTCTCTTTCTCAGGCTGTCGTAGCAGATGTCGTTGCAGTGGTCGAGGGGAAGCTCTTCGCTGACAGCTACCTCCTCGGATGTCGAAACATCCTTTTTGACAATTATGTCTGTCTCGACTCCGTTCGCCTTCCTGTAGAGGCTGACATAGAAATACCTGCCGTCGGTCGCCGAGCCCTGTGTCCCCTGGAAGCCGTTTCTCGCCTTGACGGTCGCAACCCGGTCGAAGACCGCAACAGCCGCGAAGTCGGAGCTCAGGATCCTGTTCCCTTCAAGCACCGCGGACATTGTGTAGACCGCCTCGAAGCCGGCGGGGACGGTCATATTTCCGTCTGATGTGAACTCCCTGTTGTAGGCGATCTGATTCTCAAAGACGCGGCAGGCGGCCGCGGTGAGGGAATCGGTCTTTCCGGCGATGATGAGCTTGTTGCCCTCTGCCCTTATCCCGTATCCGTTCTCGGGAAGAGAGGCGATGAAGCTCTCCGCCTCCCGCCTTTTGCATGCTCCGACGATTATCTCGGGCCGCGACGCCTCAGGTGAATCATAGCCTCTGATGTCGCTCGTCATCTCGATATTTGCGCCGGTCACCCGTCTGACCAGCTTTATGAGTGCGGTGCAGTCGACCGTCATCGGATGGCTCTCGTCAAGCCTCACCATCTCGAATTCGCTTTTTCCGTCCTTAACTATCTCAAGGACCGCCGGAGTCGCTTCTGAGATCACGGGAAGCGTGACGTCCCCGGTAGAATCCGCAGGCACACCTGCGCCGGGAGCGCAGCCGGCGAGCAGTATCAGCGCCGTTAAGAGGATTATCCGCGCCGCAAATCTTTTCTGTCTCATTATTCCTGCCGAGGTCATTTTTTGTATCTCAGCGTGACGCTTCCGTCTTCTCGGTAAAATACGGTATGTCCGCAGAAATTGAACCCTTCGATAAATTCAAAATACTCCTTCATGCTGCCGAAGGGGCAGTGGGAGCCCTCGATCACCCTGTAAGCGGCTTCTCCGCCGCCGGACAGCAGCTCTCTGAGCGCCGCGAGCTGGATCTTCGCGCCTGTCACGCAGGCGAGTTCGGGGTCGGCGATCCTGAAGGAATCGGTATGAGCGCCTCCGGTCGCGCCTCCGATCGCAGGGTGAACGGCAGGGATGACCTGAGAGACGTCGCCCATATCCGAGCACCCGAAGGAGTTCCCGGGAGAATACCTGACAGCCTCATCGCCGAGCAGTTCTCTCGCCGCGCCGAGGAGGATGTCGTTCAGTCCCCGGTCGTTGCATCTCGGAGCGTATCCGGGAGCGTCGCGGATGACAAGCCTGCAGCCCATCGATGCAGCGGCGGCGGCCGCGGCCCTGTTGATGCGCGGATTGACCTCCGCCATGCTCTTCATCGTCGATCCGCGGATGTAGGTCTCGACTTTAACCCTGTCGGGAATCGCGTTGACCGACTCGCCGCCCGCGGTGATGATCGGATGGAATCTTATGTTCCGGCTGTCGTCAAAGGTCTCGCGCAGGGCGTTGACGGCGTTCAAGGCCAGATTCGCGGCGTAAAGGGCGTTGTTCGCCCCTCTCGGATCGCTCGCGTGTGAGGATCTTCCGAGGAATTCCCAGATCTTGACCATGCAGCCGTTCGAGGAGGCATTGGCCGAAAAGCCTCTGCCGCCTCCCTGATGGACCATGAAGGCGAGGTCGACCCCGTCGAGGTATCCCCGCTTCATGAACTCCTGCTTGCCTCCGTAGTAGCTTATGACTCCGTCTTCGATGAGCTTCGAGCGGTATTCGAGCTCGATCATCTCCTCGGCGGGGACGGCGAAGAGGCGGATCTTTCCGCAGAGCCCCTCAGTCACCTTTTTATCGGTCAGCGCCGCGGCGATACCGAGCAGCGCCGCCGACTGTGCGTTGTGTCCGCAGGCGTGGACGGCGCCGGTCTCCCTGTCGCATTCGGGGTGTCCGGGCACGATAAGTGCGTCCATCTCTCCGAAAACGCCGACCGTCGGTCCGGGGATGCCGGTATCGACGTCACAGTAGAAGCCGGGGATGTTTCCGGCCTCGCAAAGAGTGTAGCCCAGCTCAAGACACTTCCCCCTGAGATACTCATGCGTCTTCCACTCGCGGTATCCCGTCTCGGGGTTCTTCCAGATATGTCTTTCGGCCTCGAGGATCAGCTCTCTGCGGGCGTCGACGGCCGAATAAAGGGTATTTCTTTCTTCATCGGTGAGTTTCATCGCGCTTTTCTCCTTTTTCAGATCCCAACAAGACTGTCCGGCCCGAAGCTCTGCGGAAGCAGCTCCTCCAGGGTGTATACCGCGAGCTCCGCCCTTCCCTTTCCCGGGACACGGCGGGTGAGGATTATCTTTGCAGACGAGGGATCGCAGAATTCCCGGATCACCTGTCTGCAGATGCCGCAGGGAGGGCAGAAGTCTCTCCCTCCTTCGGCGGGACCGCCGGATATCGCCACCGCGAGGATCTTCCGCTCACCGCACGAGACGGCACGGGAGACCGCCGATCTTTCGGCGCAGATGCCGGCGGGATATGAGGCGTTTTCGATATTCGCGCCGGTGTAGATCCTGCCGGACGAGGCGAGGACCGCCGCGCCGACGGCAAAGCGGGAATAGGGGGCGTAACAGCGGCGCGACGCCTCTTCGGCTCTGCCTGCCAGTCTGCGTATCGTTTTTCTGTCGAGTTCCATGGTCTCCCCTCTCAGGCCCCGGCGATATGCATGAGGACCTTCGTCATCTTCTCAAGCGACGAGACCGGGATGAACTCGACGCAGGAATGGAATCCGTACCCGCCTGTCGAAAGGTTCGGGCAGGGCAGGCCCTCGTAGGAGAGCCTGGCGCCGTCGGTGCCTCCCCTGATCGGGACCCTGACCGGCTCGACGCCCTCTTTGCGGAAGGCCTCCTCGGCGCCGGTTATCAGCCCGAAGTGCGGAAGGATCTTCTCCTTCATATTGTAATAGCTGTCCTTCATCACAAGCTCGAAGCGGCCCTTGCCCCATTTTCCGTCGAGGTATTCCGCAAGACGGGAGAGGAAGGCCTTCCTCGACTCGAAGGAATCGCGGTCGTGGTCGCGGATCAGGCCCTCGACTCTGCAGAGCGTCTCGTCGCCCGAAACCGACATCACGTGGTAGAAGCCCTCGTAACCCTCGGTGTGGGCCGGAGCCTCTGCCGGCGGGAGCATCGATATGAACTCGTTCGCCATCAGGATCGCGTTCTTCATCAGGTTCTTCGAGGCTCCCGGGTGCATGTTCACGCCGTGGACCGCCAGATCGAAGGAGGCGGCGTTGAAGTTTTCAAACTCGATCTCGCCTACCGGCCCGCCGTCGACGGTATATGCCTCCTTCGCAGGGAAGCCTGCGACGTCGAAGAGGTCAGCGCCCCGTCCGATCTCCTCGTCGGGCGTGAAGGCGACGGCGACCGGTCTGTGGGAGGCATCCCCCGAGACCAGCCTCTCGCAGGCGGTGACGATCTCTGCGACGCCCGCCTTGTCGTCGGCCCCCAGCAGCGTCCCGCCGTCGGTGACGATAAGCTCCTCTCCCTTCAGCTTTTCAAGATCGGGGAACATGGCGGGAGTTATCCGGGTTCTTCCGTCGGCGAGAAGTATCTCTCCGCCGCGGTATTCCACCACCGACGCCCTGATGCCGTCGCCGGGAACGCTGGAGGAGGTGTCCATATGCGCGATAAGACCTATAGCGGGCAGCCTTGCCCCCTCTCCCTCTCCGGGAAGGTATCCGTAGACGTATCCGTGCTCGTCCTGCCTGACATCGGCAAGTCCGATCCTTTCAAGCTCGCCGGCGATCATCCGGCCTAGCTCGAGCTGCCTCGGAGTCGAAGGGCAGCCTTCGGCGTCGGGGTCGGAGTTCGTCCCGACCGACACGTATCTCAAAAATCTTTCAGTGACGTCTTTCATATCCTGATCCGCCTTTTCCCGGGGGATATATCCGGCGCGCCGGCAGTCCCCGCGTGTTTTTCATGAAGTTTTCTAAAAAAATACTGAGAAGTGAAGCTGTTAATAATCCTCGCCGCAGCTTCTTTGACGATCCCGTCCCGCGTCCGGTTCAGCTCTCCTGAGGTCTTTCTCTCACAGCAGCGGCGCGAAGAGGCGGAGAAAGAGCTGCCCGAACCTCAGCGGCAGCGAACGGCCGCTCAGGAATTTTTCGGTCACGTCCCGGCATTTTTCCTGCGTTTCCAGAAAGTCTTTTTCAACATCCGCAACCGCCGGGCAGCCGATCATGACGCAGCCGTCCTCGAAGTGGTGGTAGAGGCTGCGGAAGTCGAGATTGACCGTCCCGCAGGTGGCGATCTCGCCGTCGGCGACGCATATCTTCGCGTGGCAGAAGCCGGGAGTGTATTCGAAGATCTTTACGCCGTCGGAGATCAGCCTGTGGTAATATGACTTCGTCAGGTTGTAGACGAGCTTCTTGTCGGGTATGCCCGGCGTTATGATCCTGACATCGACGCCCCTCATCGCCGCGAGCCCGAGCGCGCGGCTCATCTCGTCTGTGATGATCAGATAGGGAGTCATAAAATAGACGTATCTGTCCGCCTTCGAGATGATGTTGAGATAAAGGTCCTCGCCTATCGTCTTTTTGTCGGTGGGATCGTCGGTGTAGAAGATGACGTAGCCTTCGGCTCCGGCGACGCTCCGGGAGTTTTTCAGAAAGACTCCGGGATCGGGATCTCCCTCCCCGCTCTCCGCCGCGTTCCACATTTCCAGGAAGGCCGCCGTCATCGCGGTCACGGCATCTCCCTCGATCCTTACCCCGGTATCCTTCCAGTGACCGGCGGAAAAACCGATGTTGAAATACCGGTCGGCGAGATTGTATCCCCCGGTGAAGCCGATCCTCCCGTCTACCACCGTTATCTTGCGGTGGTCGCGGTTGTTGAGGAAGAGGTTGAAAAAGGGCATGATCGGATTGAAGACCCGGCATTTTATCCCCTTTGAATTCAGCCGGGCGGCAAAATCCGAGTCTACGAAGGCGATGCTGCCAACGTCGTCGTAGAAGAGTCTGACGTCGACGCCGCGCTTTACCTTGTCAAGGAGTATCTCTTCGATCTCCGCCCAGGAGGAGGCGTCCTCGACCGCGAAATATTCGAGAAAGATGAATTTCTCGGCCGAGAGCAGCGCCTCTTTCTGCGCCTCGAAACCGTCGGCGGCGTCGGCGTAGTAGGTGACCGACGTCCCGCGGCAGACGGGATATCCCTTCTGCCTCTCCATGTAATCGGAGATACACCTGAAGGCGGGATGCTCCGCGGCGAGGCCTTCGGCGGCAGCCGGATCCCCGGTCAGGTATCCGGAGAGCTTTTCGTCAAGCGCCTCGAACCGCTTTCTGATCTTTTTCGTGGTCCCGGAAAGGCCGGTGAAGAGATAGAGAGATATCCCGACGACAGGCAGCACCAGGATCAGTATTATCCAGGGTGTCTTGAGCGCCGAAGTCTTGTTGCGGCTGTATATGCCCAGGACCAGAAAGACCGCGAGCAGCCGGAGGCCCACGTTTATGAGCTCCGCGTATACGCCGCTTATTCCGATCAGCATGAGCGTCAGCGTCACCGCGGCTTCGAGCAGGACCGCGACAGAGAAAAATACAAGTCTCAGCACGCCGTTCCTGCTCTCCGGCCTGTCGGTCGCCCTCTCACGCCGGTGCGGCGCGCCGGAGGATCCTGCAGTTGTTTTTTTCTTCATTTTCACACTTTCCGTATCCTGATGTCCGGATACCGTGCTGCGGCATCGCCGCAGGGTGGAAAGCGGTCCGGGATCAGCCGCGGAGCCTGTCTTTCAGCACCCCTGCCTGTTCCTTGGCGAAGTCCGCGATCTCGCTCACGGTATCCCCCTTCAGGGGATTGGGTATCCCGGCGCGCTCAAGCGTCTCGAAATATCCGTATTTGCCGCCCATCGAGCAGAGCCTCAGATAGGTCCCCCAGGCGTCCTCACCGTTAACCGCCATGCGGTAGATCGAGAAGGCGCCCATCTCGGCGAGGGCGTAATCGACGTAATAGAAGGGATAGAGGAAGATGTGCTGCTTCTGCATCCAGAATCCGCCGCCCGAGAGGAAGGCGTTTCCGTCGTAGTCTCTCCAGGGCATGTATTTCTCCTCGATCTCCTTCCAGTATCTTCTCCAGTCGGAGGGACCGGAGGAGGGGTTCTCATAGACGCGGTGCTGGAACTCGTCGACCGATACCAGATAGGGTACCGTCTTGAGTGCCTCGGTGAAGTGAGAGTATCTGTATCCGTCGGCCCTGTCCCCGAAGAAGCTGTCCATCCAGGGGTAGGTGAGGTGCTCCATCGACATCGAGTGGATCTCGTTTATCTCGCTGGTCGAGAAGACGAGCGAGCTGATCGGGAGCAGCCTCGAGGCATAGTAGCACTCAAAGGCGTGGCCGGCCTCGTGGGTGAGAACGTCGACGTCGGCCGACGTCCCGTTGAAGTTTGAGAAGATGAAGGGGGCCTTGTATTCGGGCAGCGAGGTGCAGTATCCGCCGAGGTGTTTGTTCTCACGAGTGACCAGGTCGTAGAGCTCGTGCTCCGCCATGAAGCCGAAGAATTCGCCGGTCTCGGGGCTGAGCTTTTCGTACATCGCCTTCGCCTTTTCCACCAGCTCTTCGGGCGTGCCGACCGGTACCGCGTTGCCGTCCGGGAACATGAGGCTCTCGTCATACCAGTGCAGTTTGTCCACTCCCAGCCGCTGCCTCTGCTCCTCGTACATCTCGGCGCAGACCGGCGTTATGTATCTGCGGACCTCCTCGCGGAACCGCTCAATATCTGCGGGTGTATAGTCGTATCTTCCCCTGCTCAGGTAGACGTAGTCGATATAGCTGTCAAAACCGAGCTTCCGCGCGATCCCGCAGCGTATCCTGACAAGCTTTCCGTAGATCTCGTCAAGCTTCGGCGAGATCTGCTCGTAAAGTCCCGCCCAGGCTTCGAAGGCGGCTTTCCGCTCCTCCCTGTCGGTCGACTGCATATGCTTCAGAAGGCCGTAGAAATTGCACTTTTCCCCCATGAATTCGACCGAGCAGGCCGCCGCCGTCTTAGAATACTCGGTCTTGAGCATGTTTTCTCTAATCGACGGAAGGATGACCTTCGGGCTTATGAGTTTATCGCTCTGCTCGAGATCCCTGAACATATGCTCTCCGTATTTTTTCTCGAACTCCGCCCTGAAGGGGGTTTCGATAAGCGCCTTGTTGAGCTTTTTTATGAGGGGCATGACGGTAGGCATGAATTTGTTGAAGTATTTCATCTCGCCGTCATAGAATTCGTCGCTCATGTTCATGGTGTTGCGGATCTGCGCGATGCTGGCCATGGTCATCACTTTTTCCTGTTCGGCGTTGAAGGACAGAAAGGCCTCCTCAGCCTCTTCGAAGCTCTTCGCGGCGCGCAGCCGCTTCGTCGCCGATCTGATCAGCGCCTTAACCTTCTTGGGATCGGGACGCTCGTACTTCAGGTCTCTGAATTTTTTCATCTTTTTTTCTCTCTTTCTCCCGCCGCTGCGGCCGCGGCATCTCTTTTGCGAAAACAGGCCGCCGTAATGCGTCTTCGCTTTTATGTTCGGTGTGTTTTTTTCAAATGTCCGGCGCCCTTCGAGCCTTCATCTGACGATGACGCCGACTCCGTCGGGTATCACCGTCAGCTTCGCGCCGGGGATTCCGGTCAGCGAATCGGCAAGGGCCAGCGCCTCTTCCGGACTGTGCGCCGGATACATCCCCAGCGAGCGGACGAGCCGGTCCGGTGCGTCTGAAACGTATACTATCCTCGCGCGATTCCTTATCCTGAGGAAGATCTGCGCCTGCCACTGGTCCGGCAGAGTCGCGTCCCTGCCGCGCGAGAGGATCCCCGCCTCCAGGGCGGCGGGATCCGGGCCTGCCGTCAGCTCGCGGCAGAAGGCATCCCCGCCGTGGCCGTCCTCGCTCTTCGAAAACATGACGATGACTCCGCCGGGATTTACGCAGGTCTCGGCAGCCGTCATCCCCTTGACCGACTGGTATATGTTCTGATCGAGCGGATAGCCCCCGTTGGTGGTGACGACTATGTCCGCCGGCAGCGGCGGGGCGCCGCAGAGGCTGTCGAGAAAGGCGCATCCGGCGGCGTGCGCCGCCCCGGGATCGCCGGCGACCGCGCGGATTATCTCCTTCTTCCCGTTCAGGACGACGTTGAGGATAAACGCAAGTCCTGCCTTTTTCGCCGCCCAGAGCATGTCGCGATGCACCGGATTGCCATCGGTGATACCCGCTCTCGCGCGGGGATCGGCGATGAACTCGGCGCAGTGGTTCGCCAGCACCGTCCTACGCGACGCGACTCCGGGGAGCACAGATTTTCTCCCTCCCGAGAATCCGGCGAAGAAATGCGGCTCGATGAATCCCTCGGACACCAAAAGATCGGCGTCCGCGGCGATGCTGTTCACGAGGCACTCCCCTCCCGACGGCAGCCTGCCTAAGTGTGTCATCCCGGGAGAATCGCAGTCGTGTATGACGATCTTCTCCCTTTCGACGAATTCCCGGCCGAATTTCGCCTCGAGCTCGGCGACGGTCGTTCCCCTGTGGCAGCCGGTGGCGACAAGGATCGTGATATCCGCATCGGGACTGCCCGCCCGGATCTCATTCATTATCGCCGGCATCAGTATCCGGCTGGGGACCGGGCGGGTGTGGTCGCTCGCGATGACGGTGACCCGCCTCTTGCCGCGGGCAAGCTCACGCAGCGGCGGCGAGCCGGCCGGCGACAGCATCGCCCGTGCGACGAGCTCCTCCTCCCCGAACGGCGGGCGGTAATCCTCGATGCCCGAGGTTATTATCCCCGCGAGTCGGTCCCTCTCTATCCTGAATTCAAGCTTTTCGCGTCCGTACGGAAGGAGGACGGAAACTGTTTCTTTCATTTTTCCCGTATCGGCAGCGGCCCGATATCCTGCTATGATACAGGCTGTGCGGCGGCCGCTCTATCCCGTCCTCCTTCATTCAACTCTCATTCTCCGCCCGGCGCAGCGGGACACCGGATGAAGTCCTGCAAGATTGATCCCGCTCTTGAGCGGGCCCATAATGCTTTCTATAATTATATTCAAGAATACTAAAAAAGTCAATAATTTTAGAAAACTTCATGCTTCCGCCAAACTGCCAGCTTCGTCGGGTGAATTCCCAAAGTAAATTCCACAGTTGTAAAGGGGTGGCGTTTACCGTGGGAAAGCAGTGGAATTAAGTCTGAGAAAAGAGAGAAGGAAGGCACAGAAAGATCTTTATTGATGGTCT
>JAEEGG010001712.1_pt1 | contig 58173 bp, 63 predicted proteins | sample 9134161 | NCBI WGS metagenome assembly JAEEGG01 (sample SAMN16246543, study PRJNA631951) | gut metagenome | biome: gut microbiome; feature: rumen; material: CR-attached | host: Bos | place: Iran: Karaj | collected 2018-10
TTCCTCCGAAGGCTCCAGACCCTTATACGGCCTGAGCTGACTCCCACCCCACACCACGGGATGCAGATTCGGTTCAAATAACAGCGGATAAAACATCATTCTTTACTCATTTTTTATGACCGGGGCCTGGCCCCAGTCCTAAGTCACCACTACATTGTCATAGATCCATTTCACCAGATGCCTGTTCCTGGAAAAAGCTTTCACGAGCCACTGGCCCACACGACTATAGAACAGTCCGGCCATCCATTTCTCACGACGCTTTCTGCGGAAGAGACCCCTGTTCGTCTCGCTGAAGGACCTTCCCTTGATGATGGCATGAGCAGCATTCCGCCCTGTAGCCAAGGCATAATACAGCCCCTCATACGTCACCCTGTTGGCAAATCCCCCAGCATCACCTATCAGCATGATATTGTCCCGGTCAGACCGCACCACCTCCACAGGGATATAAGCCCCGCAGATCTTCGTCTCAGCGATGCCCAGTTCAGCCAGCAATCCTCTGAACCCCTCTCTCGAGGCATCCTTAGCGCCATACCCCACGACATCGTACCCCTTATGAGGGAACCGGTAATAGTAGCCATGGTCATAGCGCGCAGAAAACTCCCCGTCCAGCACATCATCCCTCTTTTCCACCTTCTGTTCCAAGAAGAGGAAATTACCATGATAAGCGCCCAGCAGTTGCTTTCTCACGCGACTGTTCGCCCCATCAGCAGCAACGAGATAACGACATCCTATCTGCCGGCCGGAGCGCATAGTAACCAGGATTCTCCCCTCTTCCTGTTCGTCGAAACGTGAGAAGGAATCCTGCAGGAAAGTCCCGCCCGATTGCAGATACCTTTGCAGCAGCCTGTTGTCAAAATCCTTCCGGCTCACATTCCTCTGCTCCTCGGCAGGTTCAATCTCACACCTCATCTTCCCCTCCACGAACAGCCTTTGCCTTGTCACAGGCAAGTAGTCGTAATCCAGATCCGGCATCATCTCCTCCAACAGATGCCAGGCCCTCGGTGTCAGCCCGCCCCCACACACCTTCTCGCGTGGGAACTGCTGGAAATCCACCAGCACGCAGTCCACCCCGTTCTTTTTCAGCAGGTTGGCACACGTAGACCCCGCCGGCCCCGCACCTATGATCACGACCCCAGTATCCATCATATCATTTGCAAAAGTACAATATTTCTTCGAAATAAAAAAGGAATCCGGCAAAAACTTTGTCCTGGTGCCAGGCCCCAAACTGAAAAACTTAGGACTGGGGCCTGGCCAGTACCAAATCTGACAGGTACCTGTCCCCTGTCAGAATAATACTATACATGCTAGCTGCGTATTTTGCTGAAAGCCTCCTCACCTAGCACACTCTTGAACATGTCGTCCACAGAGTCATAGTGAGTAACACGCCCATGCTTCACGTCGTCAAGGGCTTCCTGAAAAGCCTTGGTCTTCGTGATGTCGTTCTCCTTTTCCTTAGCAGGTTTCTGTACCTTTACCGATGCCACACCCACAATCATCTTACAGGCCTGCTTCACCTTCTGAACAAGGCTCTCATCGGGAATATCTAATATCAATGTTGCCATAGTCTTTTACTTTTATCTGTTAATCGGTTGCAAAGATACGAAAAAGTTTGGAATAGCCGCACTTTTCGGGCAAAAAATGTCTTCTGGACCGTACTTCGCTTTCAAGGAAGGTACAATCCTTCACTCAAACTACTTTAAGCCACTTTAGGTGCTTACATAAACTCTGTCCCTTGCGCTGAAAAACTTAGTACTGGGGTCTGGCCCCAGAGATAAGTTTGTCAGGAGGGAGCTCCTTGAGGAGTACGGCGGGGACGAAGGCGATGGCACATGCTCACGCGAGGTCGTATGATCCATCATATAGCGCAATGGTTCCAACACCTCGTTCGACCGCTTCAATTCACTCAGCCGCTCCTGCGTCGAACGCACGAAAATCAAGTTACTGATAGCAGGCACCAACTCACGACGAGGATTATCAGTATCAGCATCCACCACCCTGTACGTCATCGGCACAAAGTTCTCTATCCCCAGCCGGTCGAGCTCAGCCTTCACCTTCATCTCACGTTGATACGTCACCCTCATCGGAAACCAAGCCTTGGGGTCACCACACATCATTGTGTCGCGTCCACGTTCACTTTCTATTACTTTCGTTATCATCATATCGCTCTGGTCTTCAGTTGCTTTATGATTTAAACCCGGGCACAAATATACGAATTATTATCGAACCGTCATCAATTCCGTGCGTTTTTTTAACATATATTCCTCATCCAACCATTTTCAAACTCTTCTCCGCTGGGCATTTCTTCTGCAGATATAGCAAACAAACGGCTCATTTCCAAGCCAAATCCACATTATCCTTTATACCATTTTGCTCAACACACTGCTCTACGAGCTCATCAATGTAAGCATCTATCTCATCCTGCTGTTGGGACACCCATTTATATATAATAGCGAACTCTCCTGGAAGCGGGCCCGCGTAGGCTATGGTAAATACGACTCTTCAGATGTTCCAATGAAGCTGGATGACATCAGAGAAGACGCAATGAACTACATGGAGCGTCTTACACTGCTGAAGATCCAGCGCGATTTCCTGAACTCAAAAGGTATAACAGATCATGAACAATTCTTGCGAGACCTGGCCAGGCATCGAATTCCTGTCATGTGAACGCCTGTCATCAACCAACGATAATCTCCGACTTGTCGACACGTTTTTCAACAGGAAGAACGACGGTATTGCCGACACCCTGCGCAATGAGGCCTTCAGCGAGATGCCAATACCTGTTCTTGTTTGCAGCAGACCTCTCCAAAGGCGAAAAGCTGGTGAAATACTATTCTGACCAGCTTAACTTTGAGATTCCGACAGATCTGGCCACAGCGAAGCCCATCTACGATTTCTCCTGCAAGTGATAATATCGCTCGCAGAGTGCCGCTGTAGCGCACTGACGATACCGCGCGGAGCGCATAGTGAGTACCGCTCATAGCGCAGTGAGAGTACCGGTACTATGAGAGCGTTTTCCACGCTGTCGAAAGACACCCCATCAGCGCTGTGGCGCAGTGAGAGTACCATAGCCTGATGCGGCGTCTTTTTCAGTCATTTGTCATTTTCTGTTTCCTTTACGCATTGAGGGTCCTGTCAGGTCTATGTGGTGCGATCCGTTGAAAAGCCTGTCTAGCATGGCATCAGCCACAGAGTTCTCTGCGATGTACTCGTACCAGCTGTTCACTGGCAGCTGCGAGGTGACGATAAGCGACTTCTTTTCGTACCTGTCCACTACAAGCGTAAGCAGGATTGAGCGTAGTCGTAGGCAACTACCGCCGCCAATAACGCAACATCCCCCGACTCAGTCCACGAAGAGACCGAATCGGGGGATGCTCATATACTGCAACTGTGTGAGGCCAGCCATTGCCGATATCACACCATCTTTCACTTCATATTTCAGCCATCAGACTTCATACATCTTCCTTTCTTCAGCTCTTCATTCACCAAACCTACGGGCATACCTTTCCCATATCCCAGGAAACCTCCGAACCCAAAGTCCATGAGGTATGCCGGTATTCCCGTATATTCCGAATGATAAAGCCTTCTCATTTTTGTTTATCTTCTTGTTCCGTTTGTTGCCATGTCATGGCAACCAGCCACCGTTCCCTGCGGTTTTCCGCAGGGTCTTATCCTCTACTGATACTGATTTTTCCTCCTATACTGTTCCGTCATTTCCAGAAGTTTTCTAAACTTCTCCACCCTCTCCGGCTTCATCGTTCCAGCATTCATCTGCTTCCTATTATGCTTAAGCCACGTATAATAATCGCCCCTCTCTTCCGCATCATACTTAGAAGGATTCCGCTTATAGGTCTCTATAAACTTTATCACCTCATTGTATTTAGATTGCCACTTCTCCTCCTGAGTCATGTGTCTATCAACTTAAAACCACCCAGTTCCTTCCAAAGTATTTTCCGAACACACGGTCATAATATCTCTCTTGCTCCTCTATAAAATGCCACAATCGTATGAATGGGTCTGGAATTTGATACTGAAGTTTATGAACGCCACCAGCAATACACATCGGGAACAGACGCCTTACTTGAACCAAAAAGGTTTCCGAATCCTGAATACGCATTAATATATCCATACACTCACTATCTAGATATGCCGACACATTTAGCATCATATCCGTATTCCTATCTATAATCCCAACTCGATAGATGCAATACTCCAGCCAGTTTGCCCTGTGATCACCTTTTGAACTTCCAATCGTCAGAGGTGCCTCTTTATACAAGTCTATGTGCTTAGCCTTTTCTTTTATCGCTTCTTCCGACATCTCTTTCATCTTCAATCCCAATAGCTTAGTCAGGATGTCGGTCTCTGCACTCAATATTGAGTTGAACATCTTTGCTATCGAAGGATATATTCGTTCTTTCTCCTTGATCCTTGGCATATGGACTTGCACAAAGTAAAATATAAACGAAGCAATGAACGATACCGCCAGTGTTACCATCAAGTCACCAATCCTTACGAACAACGGATATGGTGCAGGTATATTGCGGAGTATAAACTCCATAACAAGGAGAAACAGCACATCCAATCCCAGAAGAATTACGAAATCCCGTCTCAGACTAAACAGGTATTTTCTAATCCACTTAATCATTTCGTAAAAAGCCTTGTCAAAGCGAGTTCCCATGCAAAGTAAACGTCTCGTGTTCAAAGAAGCTTTCTCCGAACATTTCTTTCCATTTCTTCGTTTCCTCATGATAATAACCAATAGGCGTAATGCCAAAGAACGGAAAATTTGTGGGAATGTTCTTAATAAGTCTATATCTTAGTATATAGCACCATGTACTGATGTCATCATCATCTGCACCATGCCGCTCATTCCAAGCGCTTCCCATTATTGACAAAGAATTGTAGAACAACAATATCTGCTCCGCATCGCATAGTTGAGATCTCAACAATTTTGCATAGTCATACTTCTTGCTTTCTTCTAATATTATTGGTGCCTCAGAAATGTACTTCACCATCTGCAATAATTGTCTGTAGTAATGTCCCAACTGAGCGTTGTGACCTAGTGCCATTTGATAATGTGCCGAATACTCATCAATGTTTATTTTGTCTATAGGTGGTGTTGTAAGTCTCTTCAACTTCGACCTATATATTACTGAGTTATCTGAGTGATAAGTCACCTTCTGGATTTGAGACAGCAGTTCGTTCGCTAGATATAAATCATCTTTTCCGTTGTACACCTTGTCTAAATCAAGCACATTTGTACCGTAGAAGAACAAATCGTACGCGAGTCTTGTCAGAAACAGTTTCCTTTTATCCTTATCATCGAACATGGAAGTTGCATACTTTGCGATACCATCCCTTCGCTTATCATCTATGATATTGCTATGGTCTAAGATTATTTTTCTTAACTTCTTGTCAAGTACATAGTAAATGTAGAAAAGTTCTGCAGCCATTTCCTCAAAAGCATCTTTTCCTGTCAAATCTCCTACTTTTACCGCTTCACTATTCTTGCTATATACATCTAGCATTTGATGCAATGTGTTTTCAAATCTCTCAATGGCATACTTACGTTCCTGCTCCTCAGCCATTGTCATCTGCTTCTCTGCTATGTCAAGTTGTTTCTTGGCTATAGCATTTTGCTTTTCATTTGCCCTATATTGAATCCAGAAAGCCATGAACGTCAGAAATGCGGCTATCAGAGCGATAAAAGGTCCCATCACACCGCCAATAGTATCACCCACTTGGCCAGATTGTGAGAAATCTACGATATAGAACCAATTATTGGCAAGTATAAAAGGGAGAAGAATGACTACTACAGTTGCATATAGGAAATACACAATTAGTGTCCCCAGCCCATCTGTCAGCATATCCTCATGATTGGGGAATGCTTTCCTTAATACCCGTAATATCTTCTTCCTAAGAAAATTTGTCATAGTTTATACCGCTTATTCTTTAGTCAGCAATATCATTTACTTCAACGAAATCTCTAACAAATGTCTTTCCAGCCTTATCTTTGTCGTACTCCACCTCATCCCCATATTCTTTTTCTACAAGCAGCCTTAGTTTCCCCTCTTCTGAATAGTGGCGAGACAACAGCCGCCAAAAGACATTCACCTCTTCTGCTTCATAAGGCAAATGAACATAAAAGTCATCCGATACCACATTATCCCCCGGAATAATGCTCTTACCATACATGGTAACCCCTTGTCCATTCTCCAAGGTCGTGTCTCTCATCAGATTATAATTAATCTCTGGAAAAGTCATTTTCTTCTCCACATTATCATACACGAACCTTACATCTTGATTATTAAAATGGAAAATAATCTTGTAGTCATCAATCGGTGTACGGCCTTGGTTCACTACCAGAAATCGCAAATGACAAAATGTATGATTGGTTTTGATAGTACCTTTAACTATCCTTGCTGTAGCCATCACTGGGGGATTAAACCTCTCAGCAAGTTCCGCTATGTGTTGCAGTTGCGATACAACTCCACCAAATGCCACATTTACATCAGGTTTTGGTGCCGCCTCTATTGGTTTTTCTTCTTTCGGAGCCGGTTCCATGTAATAGACTCGTGACCACTTCGGACGAATCGTTTTTTCTTCACTTCCATCATCGAATGTAACAGCAACCGCATAGTCATCTGCTACTATATCCATATAGGTATTCAGCACCGATTTGTTCCGTTCCAGCATATCCACAATATCCTGCCAAGATTTAATATCTATTGTGAAAAGACTGTTCTTACGGTTCTCTGCATCTTTAATCCTTACATGCTCCTCTGTTTCAGCATCTTTATCTGCGGTTGTTGCAAAAACCAGCCGCTTCAATGCTGGCTTAAATGCTTTGGCATTCTCAATCTCATCATCTATCTCATCCAGAGTTAGTACCTTGTTCCCTGGTTTGCACTTACACTGAATGCCACTATACTCATTCTCTCCGTCACGATGCCCACAAATGTCAACGCCTTTTTGAGCCTGACCGTTGCGGCCATTCTTTTTGATGTCCTCACTCTTCCACTCTTCCCGCCATAGTAGCAGACAAAGTGATTCAAAGTCTTGCCAGTTTTCAGGCTTCCTGAGCGTCTGCGATATTTTCATTATTTTGATATTCTTTCCAGAGTTTTACTACATCCAACGTTTCATTGTCGGGTTTGTTCTCGTTTTCTATGCGGTCAATCTTTACCAATACAGGCATATCAGCCAGCTGGCCTGCGACTACACAAACACCTGTTGCCAGGATAGGCAGCGATTCCACCGACACCTTATCCAGATAGGATATGGTATTGTTCACTTGCTCAATGTCGTGCTGATTCACAAGCCTATGAATAAAATAGTTATGCAACTGCGATATGATTGTTGAAGATATATCTGACGGCCTTTGACTTGCAATTGTCATAAAAACGCCGAACTTTCGTCCTTCTTTGATAATCTCTTCGAAAACCTCCAATCTGTAGTCTTTCCATTCCTCGCTTTCACGGGTTGACTGATACGACAGGATATTGTGAGCTTCATCTACTATAATGTTCAGATGGCCTTGATTACGTCCTTGCTTTTTGTGCTCGTTGTATAGCTTATTCGAAACCAAAAGCGGAATTCTCTTCTTTGTATCTACATTTACATCACTTAGGTCAAGGACTACAACATTGTTACCAGCCCACATATCTGCATGATCTGAAAACGACAAAACCCTCTCAATATCCTTTTCCGCGCTTTTAAGCTTATGTATGGCAGGAGCAATATGTTCATTGACTGCTCTGTTATCCAATACATCGTAAATAAGCCGCAAATACATGATGTCAATGAAGTTCTTCAGAATATTGGCATCATACTGGTAGAGCTGCACCTGGCTATAGATAGTCAACCTCTCTATCTGGATAGGATATGCATTGAAAAAAATATTGCCACCCGCTGTTGATGCATAATAGCATTTGCTGACTGCATGAAAACTGAAATCCACCTTCAAACCTCTGTCAACGCCTGTTTGAGGGTCACGGTTCTTTGGAAGAATAGCCTCCACGTAATTAATCAGCAAATCACCCTTCACATTATCCGACATTACAAGAATTCTCTTGATAACTGCTTGCAAATAGTTTTTAAACCTCTGCTGGTTAATAGCCGTATCTTGGTCTGAATTGACATGTTCGTACAGGTCAATACATCTTTTAATGAAAGGCCTTTGCGTCTTTTCTGTGGCATTTGCAAAAATACACAGCAGGTTCAAATCCAGCAAGTCTTTAGCTTCCATCGGAATCTTGTTATCCAAGCCTGCATCACGTCGGGTCGAAAGCTTATATACCTTTTTCCCTGCTATGATTGCATTGTCTTTGGAATATTCCCCATTGAAGTCGAAAAATAGGAAACGTGAGTGGTCATGGAACGAACGATTGCCATCATAGTGTACAAATAGCTGCCTGTACAACTTCGACATAGTATAAGACTTTCCACTTCCCGTATTGCCGAATATTCCAATATGACTGGAGAACAGTCTTCCTATACCCAGTTTGATGGGAACAAGAGGATCATTCGACAGTGTTCCTATTCTGATGTATTCATCATCACTTCCACCAAAGGAATGAATCTTGTCGAACTCCCATTCTGTCAACAGAAAGCATTCATTCTCTATCAGCGGCAGTTCATTCACACCTCTGTAATAATGTCCTTCCTCCAAGAATCCAATCAGTTTAACGATAAGCGTTCTCCCAATATTGTTAGCTGCGTCATGGTATGAATCCCCTGCAGACGTTTTGTCCTCCACAATAAACTCAGACTCCACCTTCCCTATAATAGGAATAAAGCCTTTCAGAATCTTGACATAGCTGCCAACGGAGACATTCTTGATGAGTGTCCCCTTGTATATCAGGTGCGAGGTGTTTTTATTCTTGTCAACACGTATTTTTACCGTGCGACCATCAACCGAGTACACCACGCCTACCCGAAATACTGAGTTGTAGATAGCTATGTCAGTATTACTTTCCATAAACAACAATACCTTTCGCGATCAAATCAAATAGACTATTGACAGTAGCGAAGTCAAAATTGGTCATTGCATCTGCAAAGTCCTTGTATCGCGCCTCTTGGCTCAACGAGTTTTTTGCTTTGAGTTCTGTCGGGGTCAGTATCACGATGTTGTTATTCAAACTTACGTCTGGCAGTCTCAGGTTCGTCTTAATGACCGCTCCGTCACCGTCGTTATAGGCAAATACCACAATATGCAAAGTCGGGTTCGTATTTGCTGCCCTGCGTGTGATATCTGCAATATGCTCGTCAGCAAAAGAGAAGCCAGAGACGAGCAATAGTGTATTTTCCTTCTCCAAATTATTGGAGTACTGACGCATCAGTTCGTAGAAGTGATGGTCAATAACTGACTCTTTAAACTTCCGCTTTGTAGGATTAATCATCACCATCCTATTATAAGCATCAAAGAAAGGAATGAATACGTCTGCATTGGGCATATGCTTACCATCAGCCTCATTCACCATCTCGTCCATTGTTTTTTCAGAGCCGTCTACTTTTGTAGTAGTGATAAAGCTGCCTGCATCTATACCAGCCAACACATCTCTAACAGCTATCACCGTCGGGAGTCCTATATCATTTTTGATAATGTCCCCTTCTTCTCGCCAGTTGATTGAGCCGTGAATTTTTATCAGGTTGAATACCGGGATGTCTGATACGTTCTGAAAGTGCAGGCTGGTCTTGCTTACTGTTTTTTGGAAGTTTCCGGCATCATATACTTGTTCTATGGTACCCTGAAATCCGTCATTCAACTCCACGCCATAACCCAACGCTGCCCGTTCCATCATCATGTCAACGTTGGTCGTAAACAGATTCACTTGTTTCCCCACCAATCGACTGCTTCGCTTGTTGATAAGGTCATTCCATGTAGATAGAAAACGTTGATACTCGCCTTTTGTAGACTCATATTCTGCTCCAGCTGGTGCCAGATTAGGCAACATCACCGTTTCGAAATATTGCTTTAAAATGGATGCTTCCACGATGGCATATTTTACCTGTTCGCCGTCTCTATGCCGTCTTTCGTTCAAATCTGTCAACCATTTTTCTATATTTCCAAGAGTTGATAGGAATGGCCTTGACAGCCCTGAACCATACAAGAAATTAATGTTCGCTGACTGAATGTAATATTTTAACGTTTCTATCTGCATCGCAATCTATTCCATTAACAAAAACACCTTTTTCTTTACTCCTCCTCAGTTGTCTCAAACACAACAACTTTCGTATTCTTTCCCGATTTAATAGTGGGCACTATCTTTGCTATGTTGCTCTCATCCAGCAATGTCATTTTCACGCCATCTTTGGTTATAATCGTAATCTTATCACCCAAAGTTGTCCGTTGGGTTATAAGACGCTCGTTAGTAAGCAAAGTTGTATCAAGAACTATGGCCCTTGGGTATTTATCGCCATATTGTTTCTTAAATGGTGTTTCCAAATTTGTTTTTTTTAAATACCTTTCGCTAAACTCCTCTACCGAAACAGACCCCTCTGTATTCTCTCTAAAATAACATTGGGCTGCTTTTATTAAACCAGAGCAATCACTACTGTTATCAACGTTCTCATGAATAAACTTAGTGATGTCCATGTAGAGATTCTTAGTTTTCAACTTGTTGTTCTCATCTGTTGAGAGTCCCAAGAACTTGTAGTAGAAATATAATGTCAGGTCGTCCTTGTATATTGAGAACTGGTCGTCATACATATATGGTTTAAACCCCTTGTTCGTTTTGTCCTGCACAAAGAAGCCAACTTTATAGAAATCTTTGGCCGGTGATAAAAACACGTCGCTCAACACGTGCATCGAATTCTCACGTACATTAAAGACTTCCTGATAGTCGGCCTTTATAATACATATAAAGTATTCACCACCTTTTAACTTTCCGTCCGCGACTAGGCAGTATCCTCCTGGTATACTAATGTTATCCTGCGAATCCGACAGCATTCCTGCCGCCTCTTGGGAAAAAGCAATATATGCATCGTCGTCCGAAACATAGCCGAGTTCAGTCAGATGCTTATACATGGAGTCGTTTCCTTTGTCCCGGAACGACAGGTCGAAACACTTCTTCCGATTATTCACAGCCTTCTCTATTCGCTGTATCAGTACCTTCTTATCGTCGGCACTCAGATTATACAGGCTTTCATGCATTTCCGGATAGCATGGCACACTATCTGATTTTTGAACTATCCTATGCGCAATAACCCTGTGCACTGTATTTATATCGAATTGCTTGTTCTTGATCATAGTATTCTTATATCTGAAGGCTCAATTGAAATCAATTTCTTTGTATAACTCTGTATGTCAGGAGTGGCTACTATGGTCTGCTTCAAATGTTCCAAAAGTAGCATATAAATATAGGTCAACCTTTGGTTTTCTTCATTCAAACCTATGAAAATCCATTCTCCCTCATTTTCCTTCACAAGTTCAGGATAAAGGTTTATTTCAACTTCTTTTTGTTCCAGTTTCGTTTTATCAACATTCACTATCACGCCTTCCCCCAAAAAAACAATCACGTTGGGCATATACTCATTTGGTATAGAAGCAATAATCGATTTTATCTTGCTGAATTTAAAAGAACCTTCTGCGAATACCATAAAACTAAAAAGCATGTTACGTCGGGGGTTATCAGTTACATTGCTCTTTATTCTCAACTGATTATCGCCGCATTCCAGCACATTCTTTTCTATATCGTCTCTTTCCAGTTCGGTTTTTATCCTCTTAATAGTATTACTGAAATCCTTCAATAGGTTATCATCATACCATGATTTCTTCACTTCTCCGATTGCGCACACCGTCTCGTAAAATATATGCTGTGTTTTGTCTGTTAGTGTCACAAGTACTGGAGACTTGATACTATCAGCTATAATAATATCAAGTTGTGGCGTTACGTTCAAGTTCTTATCTACTATATGACCTGTTGTCACATCGTATTTTGGAGCCAGTTTCTCTTTAAAGAAGTTGCGAACGGTTATCTCAACTTCATCACCTGACGAACGGATGTTCTTGGATTTGCCCTTGATAATGTCCGCTTGTTTGCAGGCATTTCGTATTTTCCGGACATCCAACCAGAAAAAATCATTTATCGATAATTGCCCCATAGCATCTCCTATATAATTGTTTATATACAACTATCCACCACATCATAATACTCCTCAGCAACCTCCTCACTAACATACCTCTGTATAAACTGCTTCACGGCTGATACAAAACCATCCTTGTTCAGTTCATACAAATCTGGCTCATCGCATATCTGAATATCGTCCAAATCTGCTACCATATAATCTAGACTAGTCACCTTATCTCTCATTACTTTGAAATAATAACAGTCGTATGCTATATAGACATGCGCTTCCGTCACACTTTGTAAAAAAGCAAGTTGGTCTTTCACGAACGCGACCAGATTAGTAATTCTTTCAAACTTATTATCTGCAAACCACCTTTCTTCCTCAGCTTCTTTCTCGTTATTGCGGGTTAAATGGTCTTTATCTATCCGCCTTAAAATCTTGTCAGCCTCTGACTGCAAATGTGCATTTGCATCCAAATGCGAATAGTCAACATGGTGAAGGTTTTCGGTTATTAAAGCCCTCTGTCCGTCAAATGTACACTCCTCAAGAAAAGCCATAGTCTTTATCCCATGTTGCCTAAGCAGATCATAGTTCTCCATAGCCTTAGCCACACTCCTATCGACAAAAGCCTTTGGTACTTTTATCACTGCTGACGGTCTTCCTGCATATTCTCTTTCTAAAAGATAGATACGAGAATTTCCTCCTTCCCCTATTAGTCTTATATTTTTATCTTGAGAATTATAATTCATCTTCTTCTCTTTTGTAAGTGTGCGGTTGCGTTTTGCTTAGCCGTTATAGCCACCAGTTCCTCCGCTGAGAGTTTCCACCCACCGCTCCCTACGGTTTTCCGTAGGGCCAATCATCTTCTCATCCCCTCCATCTCACTCTCCACCATCTTCATCAGCTGTGGCATCATCCCCTCGATCTTCCTACACTTCACCTTATTATAGTGGAAGTCCATATCATCCAGACAACTTCTGGAGCAGTGAGCACAAAGTGAGTTAACTCAGAATTTGTCGAGTCGCAACAGAAGTCAACGAAGTTAATTCATTAGCCAACTCCTCATCCATGTCACCAGAATATCCAGCAGCCACCATAGCAATAGCCGCCAGCTTCCTGGCATCCTTATTCGCTTTTAAATGCGAAGCACCCAGTATGATGGGCAGCATCTCATACTGGATATTGCAATAATGCAGAAGTTCTGGAAAATAATCATCCTCCTGTAGAAAGGCATCAAGCATCTCTTCTTCATACTGTCTCAACAGCAGGAAAAACTTCTCCTTTCTCAGCTTGCTCTTAAAGAATTGTAGCTGAGTCATTGTCCAGAACATAGCATGTGAAAAGACTATCCTATCCTCAGAACGATGATAATAGAACAGACTATCTTCTTCTGATGACCACGATTCATGCAGTTTCTGCTCCATCTGAGCGAGCATCTGCTTACGCACCTCCATCAGTTCTTCTCTACTCTTCGCCATGTCACTCCTCGTTAACCACAACATTATAGGTGCAAATCCCGCCTTTCAGCCCAAGACCACCCTTCATAACCAGTGAAAGGACCAAGTCCTCAGCATCTTGCTCATCAACGGCAGTTACGCTCACAATTTCCTTCTTGCTAAGTTCCGTCCTTACCTCCACCTTATAATGATGAATCTTGCTACGTTCATTCTTGCCCACAGCACCGATAGCCATGTTCGACTCCCTGTCCCTTGCGCTGAAAAACTTAGGACTGGGGCCTGACCCCAGGACCAAATCTGACAGGTACCTGTTAGGATATAATCGCAAAAACGTACCGCCAGAGTATTTCATCATCCCAACGATACGTTTTTCTCTTCACGGCACATACTTCCCATCCTTTGCCTCAAAAATCGCACTTTCCTCAAAAACTTCTATCGTATGCCACACACCTTTCGGTATCTGCACGCCATACTTACCCTTCGCAGGACAAAGTTCCGTTCTGAATGTCTCCTGAAACTCTCTCCCCAGCCCGCCAGCATCCATATTGGGTAGTTCAGCAAAGAATATCATATCGAGTTTTCCTTGTATACAAATCACAGTTTCATCAGTATCCTCATGCCTGTGGATCGAAACGTGAGGCCCACCTCCATCGCATTCAGCATCGCTGACTCGTATCCTCCGCCGCTCATTCTAAACCGCCTTTTCGTGCAGCCCCTTCAGCAGCTCATTATTTATCAATTGTACTTTCATATTATCCCAAAACTTAGTACTGGGATCAGGCCCAGAATCAAATTCTGACAGGTACCTGTCCCTTGTCAGGAATATGCCACTTCGGATGATTACACAAACTCTGTCCCTTGCGCTGAAAAACTTCCCCCTGGAGCCTGGCCCCAGTACCAAATCTGACAGGTACCTGTCCCCTGTCAGGATTTGCCAAACTGTCAGGATTGGCTTAAAACTGATATGGGAGCCGTGAGTCATTGGAGTTCTTCGACAGGCGAAGCGAGCCGCTCGACCTTGGTCGCTTGTTCCCAGAGGGTCTCAAGAAAGCTCGTGCGTCTCATAACCAATAACATCAGGCTCCCATATCAGTACTTATCAGTAGTATTGTTTCGTCCTTTTCACATACCTCATCCATTTCACGATGCCATACCAGCCATTTCTGATGGTGTATAGCAGCGAGGTGACGCGTCCGAGATCCTCGTCAATGCGGTAGGCATCATAGCGCCACTTGATGTTGTTTGTGAGCAGGATTCTCCCAAGTCTGCCCCATTTCGTCCGCATCGTGGCCAGATTCTCATCCAGCAGATAGCAATCATGCCTGTCGCTCACATTCAGCCACAGTGCATAGTCATTATTCTGCGGCGCTCGCACCTTCATCTCACCGACCTTCTCCCGGTCATACATCACGGTCATGTACGCAGGCCAGCAGCACTTCAGCATATCCCCATGTGTAACATGCGCCTTTCCACTCACCACGACCCCGCGATCCTGTGATTCCATGTCCATCAGTCCATAGCCGGTATAGCTGAACGCATAGCCATGTTCCTTCATGAAAGCGACCTGCTTCTCCAACTTGTCGGGAGCCCAAACATTCCCCACGTTCAAGAAAGCAATCCAACGACCTTTGGCATTCTTCAAAGTTGAGCTCATGTTTGTTGATTCGCCCATTTGGTACAGTGTCTTCGCTACTCTTATCCTTTTACTTGTCGACTCGGAATCAGCCTTAGCACTCACCATGGCCCTATCTTCATTCATCAAAGCAGACACCACACTGATTGTATCATCCCGTGAGTTGTCATCCAGAAACAACAACTCCCAGTTCGAATAGGTTTGAACCATCACGCTCCTGACCGACTCTTCTACATATTTTCCCCCGTTATGACTCAGCATAACGATAGAAACCATATCCTTATCAACAATCTCCATAATCTTGTCTATTCTTCTTGCCCCATTGGGGTACGAATAAATATGAACAGAATTGCCATATTACAGAAAAAAAAACGATTGATCCGTGCCATCTGTGTTTAGGACAACATAATCCACCAACTTTACTGCATCAGCCCTCACTACGATAGTAGCTCTTATACCACTCAGCGAATTTACGTAATCCCTCTCTCAACGTTATCTTTGGTGTAAACCCGAAGTCACGTTCAAGGGCGGTGGCATCGGCATAGGTGGTTGGTACATCACCGGGCTGCATGGGAACAAGTTGTTTGTGTGCCTCGAAGTCGAAGTCTGCGGGAAGGACACCGGCACGTACCAGTTCTTCTTGCAGGATGTTCACGAAGTCCAGCAGGTTCTCTGGCTGGCCACCACCGATGTTATATACTGCATATGGAGGGATGGGCAGGCCATCTTCACCCTTCTTGCGCTCTGGAGCCTTCTGCATCACACGATACACACCCTCTACAATGTCATCGACATAGGTAAAGTCACGACGGCAGTTGCCGTAGTTGAATATCTGGATGGTCTCACCCTTCAGCAGTTTGTTGGTGAAGCCGAAGTACGCCATGTCAGGACGACCAGCAGGGCCATACACCGTAAAGAAGCGCAGGCCTGTTGTTGGGATGTCGTACAACTTTGAATAACAGTGAGCAAACAACTCATTGCTCTTCTTTGTAGCTGCATACAACGACACTGGATTATCCACACGGTCATCAGTACTGAATGGCACTTTCTTGTTGCCACCATACACAGAACTTGAAGAAGCATATACCAAATGCTCTACAGGGTAATGTCTGCACGCCTCCAATATATTGTAGAAGCCTATCATGTTGCTCTGTATATAGGCATCAGGATTGGTGATACTATAACGTACACCTGCCTGTGCAGCCAGATTCACCACCACATCAAAGTGGTACTTCTCAAACAGGCCATCAATCAACGCCTTGTCAGCCAAGTCACCCTTGACGAACTCATATTTAATTCCCGCAGGCTTAGCCTTCTCAATCTTTCTGAGGCGATAATCTTTCAGTGTCGGATCATAATAATCATTCAGATTATCCAGTCCAACAATAGTCCCTTCGCTCATTTCCTTAAACAAGCGTAGTACCAAGTTCGAGCCAATAAATCCGGCACTTCCTGTAACTAATATTGTCTTCATAAATTCGTATTATTCGTGCAATTCGTGTTCTTTAATCTCTCTTAAAAATGTCTCTTGTATAGACCTTCTCCTGCACATCATCCAGAGCCTCGTCGTAACGATTAGCAATAATGGCATCACTCTGCTTCTTAAACTCTTCCAAGTTATTCACAACACGAGACCCGAAGAACGTTTCGCCATCCTTCAGCGTTGGCTCGTAGATAATAATATTGGCACCCTTAGCCTTCACACGCTTCATTATACCCTGGATGGCACTCTGACGAAAGTTATCAGAATTAGATTTCATCGTGAGTCGGAATACACCAATGGTCACATCCTTCTCTGCGCTCTCATTCCAATCACTGTTGGCAGTATAGTAACCCGCCTTGCGCAGCACCTCGTCAGCAATAAAGTCCTTACGAGTGCGGTTACTCTCCACGATAGCCGTCATCATGTTCTGAGGCACATCCGCATAGTTGGCCAATAACTGCTTGGTGTCCTTAGGCAGACAGTAACCACCATAACCAAACGAAGGATTATTATAGTGTGTACCGATACGAGGATCCAGACCTACACCCGAAATGATAGCCTGACTATCGAGGCCCTTCACCTCTGCATAGGTATCCAGCTCATTGAAATAGCTCACGCGCAAAGCCAGATAGGTATTGGCAAACAGTTTGACGGCCTCTGCCTCAGTCATACCCATAAACAAGGTGTCGATATTCTCTTTGATGGCACCTTCCTGTAGCAGTCCGGCAAACGTCTTCGCCTTCTCTTCTGCCTCTGGATTACCTATCGCAGTAATTGCAGCATTCTCCTCATCCCACTTTCTGTTCCTGTCAGCAGGCAGTATCTTGGGATAGCCCACGATGATACGAGAGGGATAAAGATTGTCATACAGCGCCTTACTCTCACGCAGGAACTCCGGTGAGAAAAGCAGATTAAACTTCTTCCCCTTCAACTCAGGATCCGTCAAGAATTTCAGCGCGTACTTCACATACAGCGAACGGCAATAGCCCACAGGAATAGTACTCTTAATCACCATCACGGCATCCGGATTCACGCTCAGCACTAAGTCAATCACGTCCTCGATATGATGCGTATCAAAGAAATTCTTCTGTGGGTCATAATTCGTTGGAGCAGCAATCACAACAAAGTCTGCATCCTTATAGGCAGCCTTACCATCCAACGTTGCCGTCAAGTCAAGCTCCTTCTCTGCCAAATACTTCTCAATATACTCATCCTGAATAGGCGAGATTTTTTTGTTGATTTTCTCCACCTTCTCAGGTATCACGTCAACAGCTGTTACGTGATTATTCTGAGCAAGCAGTGTTGCTATACTCATACCAACGTAACCTGTTCCTGCAACTGCAATTTTCATCGTTTTCAATAATAAGATAGTTTCTATAATAATTATTTTCCGTATTTCTCAACGGCCTCGTAGTATGTATCAAGACTTCCAATATCAAATCGTCCTGCACTCATAGACCATGCATGCATCGTGGTATGCTCCACCATATAGTGAGCCAGATTGCCAGGGGCATCCTTGCCACAACCGTTTTCTACGGAATGACGTACCAAATCAAGGTCTTTCTTCAGATAGATATAGAATGGTGGCACAGCCCAATGACTCTTTGGAACCTGTGGTTTCTCTTCCATACCCAACACCTTATTGTTCGCATCCAGTTCCACGACGCCAGTCCTTTGCAGTTTCTCTATTGAGGGTTGTTCATGACACATGATACACGATGTCCCTTTGGCACGAGCGAAGTCCACAAACTCCTGAAACGAGAAGAACAGCAGATTATCCGCTGCAACAACGAGTAAATCATCATCGATGTGGAGTTTATCCATGGCAAACAACAAATCGCATACAGCTCCAAGACGAGTCTCGTTTGTCTCTGTGCCATCATCAACGATGGTAATAGGCTTGCTATAATGCAAATCCTTCTTCCAATCTTCGAAGATGCCTGCAAATTTATGGTTCGTGATGATAATATGCTCATCTATCTCAGGAATCATGTCGATATCATCCAACATTCTTCCCAAGATAGTATTCTCACCTATCTTCAATAATGGCTTAGGGAAGTTCTTCGTCAACTCTCCCAATCTAGTAGCATAACCAGCAGCAATAACAATATTCTTCATAATGCGGTAGCAAATTTTTCACTTTTCACTATTCACTTTTACCTTAGACAAATCTTGCTCCATCATCCGGCTTTACCCAGAATACTTGGAATGTCTTTTCATATTCTGGGAAATGCTCCAGATACTTCTCTGTGAGCACCTTCTGTATCTCCTCCTTATATGCAGGATCCACAAGGGCGATGCAAGCACCTTTGAATCCAGCCCCAGAGAAACGGCCTCCATAGACTCCCGGCAACTGCCGCATAATCTCATAGATGGCAATCAGTTCAGGTGAACCGCACTCATAATTATGGATGCTACTCTCACACGAGTCAAAGCTCAACTTACCAAACAGCTTCATATTACCCGTTTCCCATGCCGTCACCCCCTGGCGCACCCTGCGGTACTCACTATAGAAGTGCTCTGCACGGCGAGCGAATCTGGCAGGCATCGCGATACGAGTCTTGTCATAGGTTGCTTTGGGAATATCCCGCAGGAACGTTTTATCAAATGTCTTCAGCGGCTGGTCAGTATAGGCAAGCATATTCCATGCCGCCGTCTTACACTCATACACACGAAGGTTATAGTCCGAGTTCACCAACGAACGAGTCAGTCCAGAGAAGAAGATGCCAATCTCAAATGGGAGAGGCCCTCCTATATCCTCCCTGTTTAGGGAGGACTTCTTCTCTCCCCCTAAACAGGGGGAGCCAGAGGGGGTCTGACCACCAAAAGGAATCAGCCTATACTCATTCGTATCGCAATCTAAGAACAGAAGCTGATTCTTTTTTCCCAGTGCGATACAAGCCTGGTCAAGCAAACCGTTATTCAGTCCGATATATTCCCGTTCTGCCTCAGATGCAATCTTCACCACCTCAAACGGCTGCAACGTAATATCATTCGCCTTAGCAAACGCCATCACATACGCTATCAAAACAGCAGCCGACGATGACAGACCACCCACAGGCAGCGAACCCTGGATGACACCAGTGATACCCCGCTTCAACTCAAATCGCTTCCGCAGCGCATACTTAGCACCCCGTGCATAGTCCCCCCAATGATGCTCCTTCACCTGACTCGGTGCATCAATGTCAAAATCCACCGTCCCTTCAAACGTCCTCGACTCCAGATGCACATGATTCTCCGGATAATTGTCAATTGTCAATTCTCCATTGTCAATTTGTGAACTTCCGTTCACACTAAACCACAAATCAACACCTTTGTCAATCGCAAATCCCGTCACCAGCCCATGCTGATGATCCACATGCGCCCCAAGGGGACATACCCGATACGGGCTAAAAATATGATATTGGTAATTCTTCATAAACATTATTTCTTACATCATACATCTTACTCCTTACATCGCTTGCTTCCCCATTGAGGCCAAAAGAGGTATGAACAAAACATCCACAAGGTTTTCAACACTTTCTTCATTTGTTTGGCACTTCAAGTATCCCATCCTCTTCATGCGGCACAAACGGCCCCTCTTTGCACTCAAAGATTATGCTCCCAGACTCTAAAGATTCAAGTTTGTGCCACACTCCTTTAGGAATGTCAACCCCATAGTTGCCACTCTCTTGACTCAACACCACATCTTCTATGATAGAACCATCATCATTGTGAGTAGTCACTCTAACCTTGCCTCGCAGGATAACGAAAGACTCATCCTTCGTTGGGTGCCGATGGATGGGAACCACAGTCCCTGGCTCCACAGCATTCAAGAACCGATGACACTTCTCATCCAGCGACTGATGGAAATTATAATTCATCCGCATACGGGATGAAGCCTTTGCCTGTTCTGAAACTTTATCTAATAAATCCTTATCTATTATCATTTGTCCAAAACCTCATACACCGAGTGGTTACTCTTATACTCAGGCACTATCTCCTTCATTTTAGCAACAGTCTTCATATTATCATATTGCTTGGAAATAGCGACTAACTCGTCAACATCCTTACTAACTGAGGAATATTCATATGGGCGAACGTCAGCTATACGTATCTTCTCATGGAACGAAGGCTTAGTACCTTCAAGCTCATTCAGCACCTCCTCATAAAGCTTCTCACCATCACGCAAACCTGTAATTTTTATCTCCACATTCTTGGCACCAGAGAGTGCTATCATGCGTTTAGCCAAATCGATAATCTTCACAGGCTTACCCATGTCGAAGACGAAGATCTCTCCACCATTACCCTTTGTGCCAGCTTCAAGAACAAGTTTACATGCTTCAGGTATCAGCATGAAGAATCGAACAATCCTCTCATCCGTAACTGTCACAGGCCCTCCATTCTTTATCTGTTCTCGGAACAACGGTATTACACTACCGTTTGAACCAAGAACATTTCCAAATCGAGTGGTCACGAACTGGCATATATCCTGTGTATTATTCAAGCTCTGTACATAGATTTCACAGATACGCTTTGAACAACCCATCACATTGGTCGGATTCACTGCCTTATCCGTTGAAACCATCACAAACTTCTTCACGCCATACTTCACACTCAGGTCTGCAATCACTTTCGTTCCATAGATGTTATTCAACACAGCCTCCGATGGATTATCCTCCATCATCGGCACGTGCTTATAGGCCGCTGCATGGAAAACGTAGTCCGGTTTAAACTCACTAAATATGCGCTCCATCCTATCCTCACGGCATATAGAGGTAACAACCGTTTCAGCCTGAACTTTAGGATACTCATTTTTCATCATCAAACGCACATCATGTTCAGGTGTCTCCGCTTGGTCAATCAGCATCATGGCGGCAGGCTCATATATGGCTATCTGTCTTACCATTTCTGACCCTATGCTACCTGCCGAACCTGTTATCAGCACCTTTCTTCCTTTAAGCATGGTGCCAACTGATTCCATGTCAACCTTTATCTCTGAACGAGGCAGCAAGTCCTCCACTGACACCTCTTTCAGTTGCATCCCTGCAAAATCTTCATCAGTCAATTCACCATTTTTCAAGCTGGCCTCCTTGGCCTGATGCGCCATGAATATCTTAACTCCGGCCTTAATAAGAATATCCTGTAGTTCCTGATTATTTCTAAAATCGGTCAGTCTTAATGGTGACACAAGAACCGCTTGAATATTATCTTTCTTGACAATAGAAGCTATATCATCATCCACGTTGTAAACTTTTTCGCCCAATAGCATCATATGCTTAGCTCTACTGTCGTGGGATATAAAACCGCATAACTTAAATCGTACAGGGTTTTGTGACCGGATGTTTTTGGCCAATCCTATTCCTCCCGTCAAGGCTCCATATATGAGTACTCTTGTTGTATTAAATTCTGCTTTTGTAACATCATTCAGGTTCTTAACTATTATCCTTATGCCCCACATCAACAAGGTTGCAACTAAGAAAGTTACTATCGTCTCAAACTGATTAAATGCAGGTAATCCTTTTACATTCAATACTCCAAAAGTCCAAGAAGATAAAAATGCTAATACAAGTGATAAACCGTTGGCATAAGCAACCTTCATCAAATCCACAAATGAAGAATATCGAACTACGCCAAGATAAGTTTTGAACATTCTGGCGCTTATACAACTTAACATCACAAAAAACAAGGATGTATACAGCACCTCAATACGGTGAGTAAACATCCCCATTGTTCTATTAAAAATCCAATATGAAAATAGAGCGGACAATAATACTATTATCCCATCAATTAGGAATATACACCAATAGGGCAATAAATTCTTGCTAAAATACCAATTTAGTAATTTTCTCCAAAAATCCATTCTTCAATAACAAATATTTGTCATAACTACACATGACTAACCACAGCCTTGTTGTACTAATTTTCACTGCGGTGAAAAAGCTAAAGCCTTGCGGCTCCCACTATTCATCAATATTTTACACTAATTTCCGTTCTTATAAAAGGTGCAGGAGCCGACGGGACTTTCCTAATCCCCCCGCCATTATTCCCCTGCACCACAATACACCATGCCCAATACATACTTGGACAAGGCCATTGAGGCCGTACCTGAATTGGGAAATCGTATTTCCCTTTTCACAAAGAAACTCCGCTTGGCTCAGTATGCGGACAGTACTATCTACTCTTATCGCCTTAAGATTTCTCAGGCGGTATTGTATCTCAAGAAGCTTCCTGACGATTTCACACAGCCAGATGTCGATGACTATCTGACCATGCTCCTGGACAGGAATTGCTACAGCTTGTCTTTCTTTAAGCATACCGTGTTTGGTTTGAAGGACTACTACAAGTACATGGATCTCAAGGAGCCCGGAGGACTCGTCCTCCCTCGTGTTCGAAAGCCTAAGAGACTTCCTCGTGTACTCTCTCAGGAGCAGATGAAAAGGCTCATTGGTCTTTGTGAGCTATATGACAAGGCGCTGCTCTCTACCATATATGACTGCGCTCTCAGAGTCAGCGAAGTCTGCAGCCTCAAATGGATTGATATCAGTTTTGACCGTCAGCAGGTCTTCGTCTATCAGGGCAAGGGAAAGAAAGACCGGTGTGTGCCGATTTCCGAGCAGCAGCTCGCCATGCTCCGTTGCTTCAAGAAAAGGTATCCCAGTGACGACTTCGTCTTCAAGACACATGGCAAAGGGGTAGCTCCTCAACCCATCAAGCCCGGGTATGTCCGCGTCATTATGAAGAATGCCTTGATCAGGGCCTGCTTCGACCACACTATCACGATACATGCCCTGAGGCATAGTGCTGCTTCGCATCTCCTGGAGAATGGGGAAAGCCTTCTGGAGGTACAGAAGCGTCTCGGTCATGTCCGCCTGACGACTACGATGATCTATCTTCATGTTGCCAACATTGAACCGATGAAACATGTACGTCTGATTGACACCATCTTCCCGCCTAAGCGATGAGGACCCGTTTCGACATCGGAGAGATCATCCGCTGTCATGGAGGGGAGTTTCTTGGTAAGCATAACGTCGTAGCACCTGTCAGTAGGGTTTTCACCCACATGGCCCAATGCAGAACCAGCGCCCTTGGCGGACATGTCGAGGTGTGTCCCGAGTGCGGGGATATGCATATCAGCTATAACAGCTGTCGTGACCGCCATTGTCCCAAGTGTCAGAACAAGGAGCGAGAGGAGTGGATTAACTGCCGCAGGGAAGAGATTATCCCTGTGAAGTACTTCCATGTCGTCTTCACGTTGCCGGCATGTCTTCATCCCGTTGCAATGGCTCATCAGAGTATCTTCTACGACTGTATGTTCAAGGCTGCATGGGCTACCATCAAAGCCTTTGCCGAGAATGAGGGCCTGCTCGCAGGTATGACATCCATTCTCCATACGTGGGGCTCGAATCTGTTCTACCATCCGCACATTCACTGTATTGTGCCTGGAGGAGGGATTGACGGACGTGGTGTGTGGCATCATCTCAAGGGGTGCAAACATAGTGACTTCCTTTTTCCAGTAGCTGCCATGAGCTCCAAATTCCGTGGCAGATTCATGTCACTGCTCACCAGGAGGCTCAGGGTGGATGGCATCGTCATTGATCAGGCGATACGCAAACAATGCTTTTCAAAAGCATGGATCATCAATTCTAAGCCCCCTGCCAAGGGAGTCAATCAGGTTCTTGAATACATCGGACGCTATGCCTATCGTGTGGCCATCACCAATTCCAGAATACAGAATGTGACCGACTCGCAAATTTCCTACGACTACAAGAATTACAGGAAAGGCGGGAAACATGGTGTCATGACCATGGAGATTGACTCCTTCCTGAATCTGCTCTCCCAGCACATACTCCCTGACAGGTTTGTCAGGATCCGCCACTATGGATTCCTCTCTCCGTGCAACCGTGAGATACTCCGCAGCATCCAGCTGCAGCTGAGTGTGCCGCCTGTACCGAAGATGAGGAAGAAGAAATCATACCTTGACATCTGTATTGAGAAGGGATGGGACATCGGCATCTGTAAGGACTGCCACTGTCAGCGCATCATCACTAGGATCATCAAACCAGCAAGAGCGCCACCCTTCAATCTCTGGCATATGGTAAAGTAACTGTGGCTGTCTGCGAAATACTTATCTTCGTGGACAAATCCGCTGTGCCCTTATATACCATTTTAGCCATGTCTTGTATCATTATTGACCAGTTTTGAGGTCTGGACATCTACCTTATTATATATGATAGCGAGGTAATCTGTCTGTTCTCCAAAAAGCAACTGGACTCCAGCACCCTAGAAACCATGTAAAAACCGACATCTTTCCCCATAAATGATTACTCTGCTGCGGAAGTACAACATATTGCTTCATATCACTTACGTGAGACGAAGCCTATATCGTTATTTTCCTTCTTATATTTTGAGAATATCCTCCTCTCCCAAAGGCTCAAACGCACCATCCTTCACCTCTAAAATAACACTTCCTGACTCTATCGCACGTACTGAATGCCATTGTCCGGTAGGAACATTCAGAGCAACAACAGATCCATTAGGACTTAACTCTATCGATTCAGTACAAATCCTCTCTAATTCATCATAATACTCCCATACGAGTCTGCCTCTAAGGCAAACTACTGTTTCTGAAGTTTTCTGATGACGGTGTATAGGAACCACAGATCCAGGTTCTATCGCATTCAGCATTCTTTGGCTTTGGTCTTCCGCACAATTGCGTAAATCCAAATTCATTCTCAACCTTTCCGAAGTTTTCGCCTTAGCGGTCAAATCATCTAATATCGCTTGAGTAATCTTCATAATGTCTCTTTTGTGGTACAAAGAGATATGAGCAAAAAGCCCATATCCCCTTTAATAGACTTTTCATATCCGTGTGATTCGTGTTCGTTTATAAGCGACGCAGCGCCACCTCAAACGCCTCGGCATACACACACCCTGCCTGACAGCCACGGTACGCTGCAAAGCCCTCAATGGCCTCTGCCGAACGTGGATGCGGATAAGGTCTCATTACACCTCGATACATGCTCAAAGCTTTTACTTTGGCCTGCACACCATCTTTACCAACTTCCACCCACGTATTCGGCTGGAAACGATTCATGGCCGTATTCAAAGCCCACTCTGTACAACTGGGCACCTCCATATACCAAAACTCTTGAATAGGTTTCACTTCTGGCCTACGCTGGAACAGCCTGATTGCCTCTTGGCAGGCCATGCTTGTCTGCAAGTGGTCGTTATTCGTATCCGCAGGATGGTGCGTGATGATAATATCCGGTTCACTCTCCTTGATGGCAGCCTCTATATGCTGCACCAATTTCAAATGCGGAACTGTGTTCATTTCAATATTCGGAAATGTCCCTTCAAATTTTGCACTTATACCAAGGTAATCCGACGATGCATTCAGATCTTCATCTAGTTCCTTGTCCTCTGGTCTAAAGGCACGTGCCTTAGCTTCAGTGCTCATAATGCATACATCAACTTTATCACCATTGCGTGACCACTTCCATATAGAAGCACCTGCTCCTAGCACCTCATCATCAGGATGGGCAACGACTATCAAATATTTCATATCTATTACTTAAATATTTAAACTATTATACACTCTGAGCCATACTTTGAGCTGCATCTGCTTTCAGCTCTTTCAAAATCCATGTACATTCCTTCCCGCACAAAGCATACAGAATGCAAATCACAGTATATATAATCATCTTCAAATCATAGAAGATGCTTGCTTTCTTCACATAAACAAACTCCAACTCACGACGAGTAGGATAAACCTTTTCCATGTACTCATTCTCGTCTGTAAACTGGTCACCATATATAAAGTCATAGAGTGCAGCAGGCCCACTCAATCCCACAGGTACTTCTGCAGCTAAATTCCACTTTCCTGTTCGGAACAATTCAAACTGGTCCTGGGCCACAGGTCTTGGACCTACAACAGACATCGTTCCATTTAGGATATTTAGCAACTGCGGTAATTCATCAATTTTCACCTTTCGGATAAAATGCCCAAATGGAAATATTCTGTCCTCATCGGGTCTAAGACTGGCCTCATTAGCAGCCTTTGCTACTCGCATAGAGCGAAATTTATACATTTTAAAGGGTTTATTCCCCTTGCCAATACGATGTGCCGTATAAAATATAGGCCCCCAATCCGAAACCAGAATACCAATGATGGTAATTATCCAAAAAGGACTGGTTCCAATAATACCTAACAAGGCACATATAAAATCAAAAAATCTTTTAACCAAATGATACATAACTATAATGTTCTATTTATTAATGTTTTCTATTACCATGCGAGAGAGATGGACGCTTTTAAAGAAAAACCACGATAAGGCTATTGTAAGCGCAATAATCAAAAGATAGAGTAAATACATATTCTCTATTAACCCTGCGCTAAGGATATATTTTGTGGTCAACACTTGAGCCAAATAAAATTCGAACGAATACTTCCCAACACCAGAAATCAGCCTGTAAAATCTATTATTACTGCTATGATCAATTTTACTAACCAGAAAAAGGAGTGCAGGCACACAAAGAGAATAGTGCATAATCTCATTTTGGGTAGCGAAAGATAATAAAACACTCATTCCATATATCAATGCCAATCTATTCCAATTATGATTCTTGATGTTATAGTAGGTTAAGACACCTAACAGAAATATCGGTATTCTATAAGCCAGATTATCTACAAAAACATTTGATATAATATGTGATACATATACACTAACACACAACAATAATAATTGTGGGATAATACTCGTTTTCCAATTACAGATCTCTTTAACAACCTTATATATTAAAGGAAATAGCACATAAAGTACTATCAAAGCCGGTGTAAACCACTCAATATCAAACTTAAACAACTTAAGAGCCGCTAGACCTGAACATTGCACAATATATATTCTAAAATCCTTAAAACTAGGATTACTCAGCAGGAAAACCAGCAGAATATAGAAGGTCATTAAGAAAACTATATATAGTGGATAGATTCTTTTTATTCTATTTATATAATAGACTCTAACTCTATTATTGTCATATGAGCAGGATAGGCCAAACGCGGATAAAAAAAGGAACACATCAACTCCTATATAGCCAGTCCTATATATTTGCATGAGACTACCAAAGGTAAATATGTAATTGCCTCTGGGCTCTATTTCGCTGATTGAAAATGGGCAAAACAAAAAAAGATGGTATATGAATATCCATATTATGGAAAGCCCCATCCAAAAAGAGCGGGACTCTTTTCCTAGGATGTTATTCATTATTGTTTCCCTACTTTCCATGGATATCGAATTCTATTTTTCTATTGCTTCCATAATTGGTGTACTAGTTTCCTCTCTATACACCACAAAGATTCTGCAGGAAATTTTGGAGTCAATTTAAGAAGTCGGTAAATATCAGCAACGCCCCTTCCTAATGCACCATACCTACGTAGCGTATAACGATTATCGTAAAAACCAAAATTACCACCTTCTTCTATTTCTTTAAGTATCAATAGTCCTGTTTTGGGGTCAGGCTGTGTTATTAAACAAGAATCTTCTAAACCTAAAACCTCGCTCAGCACCCACATCACACCTCGTGCAAACTTATACAGCCCAAATCTTTTGAATAAACTCTCCGCCTCAATAAGCGTTTCTCTTTGTTTTATTGTCTTTAATAAGAAGAAGTAATCAACAAACTGTCTCAGTCCAATACCTTCAATAAAAAAGTGATTCATGATATGAGACATTTGGTGTACTATATTAAAAATTGGTGTCGGTACACATATCTTTCCTACCTCACCTGGTAATTCTACATAATTGTTATATTGATTATCAGCTTGCTTATTATAAAAATCCTGTAAGCGGTTATTGTATTTATGACTATAAAGAGAACTAGGAACATAATGTACTTCTACTGCTACATTCGCATACATAGGAAAATCAATATGGGTATAACCACTACGAGCATTTGGGTAAGATTTCCTTACGAAGTTGTATATATCTTTACGATTACCTTCAACCCAAATGTCAATATCCCCCGAGGAGCGAGAATATACATCTGGATACATTAATGCATTCCCTTGGCCTTTTAAAACACAGTATCTAAAACCAGCGGACAGCCAATAATTCGAAACCTCAACAGCCTTCTCATTAATTATTATATTTTGGTTCTTGATTTGCTCATAAAGGCCGATCCAATTATATAATTTATTAACTGGTATGCCAAGTTCTCGCGCATTTAATTGGCTAATTCCGTTGAACAATACACCTACAATTGATTGCTTAATGGCAAAATCAAACAAACCTTCCCATCCAGACTGATCTATTGGAAAAGTGTAATCTTTCTGAGATCCTATTGAGAATCGAAGGAAATCATAATATACGTCAGTACTTGAAACTGTTTTCACCTTAATTTCTTTTTAGGCTCAATATTCTGATAAGATTCTTCTAAACTTACAACATTATAATCAAAATCATACTTACTCATTTCCATATCATACGTACTGTCAGAGAACATCTTTCCAACTGATCTCAACAAAGATCCAGTCATCCACACAAATGGATTCAACAACTTTGTAATCCATATTTTATGGTTATATTTTTTTGCATAATAACGGATTATCTCACAAGTATCTGCATACTCGGTATTTTGGGGAAAGACTACGCCACTCACTCCATTCAATATAACCTGCTTTACGAACTCACAAAGATTGTCTATATACAACATACTCCGTTTGTTATGCCATTCAGGGAAAAAAGGAACTTTTGTTGCAAGCCATACCAGCTTAGGAAAATTACCTCTACACCCTGGCCCGTAAATCATAGGCGGTCGTAGAATACAAACCTGAAAGTTCGGACTTTCCAATTCTTTTATACCAATCTCACCTTTCAATTTACTATCCCCATAAAAGCCATTTGGTGAGGGCTCTGTATCTTTATGTATTTTCTTTCCAGCCAATGTCTTTACTTCTTTATACACAATCATGCTGCTCATATGGATAAAATGCTTCACACCTGCAGCTTTTGCAGCTTTTGCAATCTCGATTACCATATCTCGATTCACTGCATAATAAAGAGGCCCTTCTCCCTTCTTTGCTTTCACATGGGCAATACCTGCCACATTATAAACCACATCATATTTTGAGAAATCAGCTTTTTTCCAATTGTCATTAAGTGTATCAACGGCGTCCACCTCAAACAACTCTGGCGAGTGCTTAAGCCACTCCTCAACCTTAGTGCCTATATAACTACCGGCACCTGTAATCAATACTTTTTTCATTATTCCTGAAAGACTGTAATGTTTGATCCTTCTCGCTGGGTGAATTCCTTAACCACCTTCGCAGGTGCTCCCATGGCTACAGTATAAGGGGGTACATCTTTCAATACCGTAGAACAAGCACCAATAACAGCACCGTCACCAATAGTTACACCTGGCATAATCATGGTTTCCATACCAACCATTACACCTTTTCCTATATGGATTTCTCCAAGCCTATAACCACACTTTGCTGCATTATCGCCTACGTGATAATCTTTCAAATTACGTTGATGGCATAATAGGCGACACCCTGCTGTCACATGCGCATAGTCATCTATATAGATAAGGTCCGCATGGTTCAAGTCAACCCTAACATAATCACCTATAAATACGTTTTTTCCCACATGGCACCCTATTCTTCTCAGCAACCAAGGACGAAGTTTTCGCGGACAGAATGGTGCCAAGATGGGCCAATCCATCATCTTCTCCAATCGTTTCCTGTAAATGTTACCAAAGAACTGTTTAATAACACGCCATAAACTGACATCCCCATACTCTTCTTCGGAATAATTAAATCCTAAAGCACGTAGTAGTTTGTACGTAGTACTTAATTTTTTATTTGTCATATTAAAAGAAATATTTCTTGATTTTGAAAAAATATTTTAACCATATCATTGGTGTACACGCAAATAGACCATTTTCTTTAAGAGCTCTCAAAGTCTCCTTATTAAGAAGCAGTTTATTAGACATTTGAGTACTTATCCCCCCCATACTAAAAGTAAAATATGCTTCTGATATATATTTTGCCTTTACTTTATTTACATACATAAATCTCGTCATAAGTTCAAAGTCTGCTGCTATTTTATACCCTAACTTATAATACCCGTATTTTTCAAACAAGTATCTTTTTGCATAAAACGATTGATGCCCCGGCATCATTCCTATTCTATACATCCATGTCCTAAAACCTGCACATGAACTTATTTTCTCTCTTCCGTCTTCAAACAATAACCTTGAATCACCATAAATAGCTTCAGTCTCACCATCCTCAAAAGCTTTTGCAATAATATCAAAAGCATCGGAACGATGGAAAAAATCATCAGAGTTGATGATTCCGACAACATCACCTGTAGCCATTCTGATACCTTTATTTATGGCATCATACATACCCTTATCGGGTTCAGAAACCCATGTCAACTTACCGTCAAACTTTATCTCGTATTCTTTTAGAATATCGACTGTATTATCTTGCGATGCACCATCTATAATAATATATTCATAATTACTATATTTTTGTTGGAGCACACCTTTGATAGCATTTTCTATAACATGTCCACGGTTATAGGTTGCAGTAATAATGGAGATTTTAATCATATTAATATTCAACTTTTTTTATTATTCTAGCAGGATTACCTGCAATAACACTATTATCAGGGAATTCTCCATGCACAACACTACCTGCACCGACAATGCAGTTTTTCCCCAAAGTCGTACCTTTTAAAATTATACATCCTGCTCCTATAAAACAATCATCATCTATAACTACTGGTTTTTTCCCAATATTATCCCTTATGTCTTTTCGACGTTCGACAGGGTTCATAGAATGTTGATCATTATCCATAATTTTACAATTTGCGCCTATTTCCACATGATTTCCAACAGTAATAGAAGTCATGGAACAAAACGTAGAACCACTTATCCCACAATTAGAACCTATAGTAATAATACCGCCAGGGGCATAGAAAATTGTTCTTTGATATAATCCAAAAGCATTGGAAACTGAATAATTATTTATAACTGTACCCTTTCCTTTGAATAATATTTTTCCGCCTTTACTTGCGTATAAATACGTTAAACCTCTAAAGCGCACTCGATTTCGATATAAGAATTTATATCGAAAATAGGAAAAAACAAGAAATAACCACCTTATAATTATTGATTTTTTCATTAATATATTCTCTTAAAATTTCTGTAAATTGTAACAGGACAATATCAAAATTTTGTTCCGTGGCCTTTGCTTCCTTTCTTTTTTAAAAGGACAAACCATATCCACTGTACAATTCTGTTATTTCTAAATTGTTTTTTAATTCGATACTTTATTTTTGTATATAATGACAAATCATGTACCACATAATTATCAACTTTATAATTAAGATACTTTTCTAATACACTTTTAATAATTAAAGAATATGGTTTATAGAATTTGTCAATAACAATATCACTTAATTCAAAATGGGAAGAACTAACATGTAGGGTACTCCCCTCCAACTCAATTTGCACGCCATGCATGTGAAAAAAGACGCATTCACTTATTTGTTCTCCCATTATCACGTGATTGTCTTTATAGATATATTTATGCATATTCCATGGAGCAATTCCTACACCAATATTTTTTATAACATGGACATTTTTCCATCTTATTGGAAATTGATCAAGATATTTTTGATCTGCATACCGTGTTTTTTCCATTTTCTGAAAGCACCACTCAATACAGGAATCTCTCCACCATGTTAGGGCTCCTAATCCATTCTCGTCGTTACGAAATGTCAAATATTGAACACAATATTTGCCATAACTTTTTGCTTCATTCTCACCTAAGCCCTGTTCTGTTATTGCAACAGAAGCCCCTCCAACTTCTTCTGCAATAATACTAGGATTGCTCATAAACATTAAATCAGAGTCAAGGTAAGTAATACTAGAAAGATTAAATTTTGTCAGGAAGTGGTATATTACTGACGGACCACAAGTCCAACAATATTCTCCCTTAGTACGTGTTGGTTTTACCGCGAGGAGCTCCGGCGTTTCAAAATCATCCAACAATTCAACAGTCAAACACTCAAGATTGAGTTCATTTAACTTGTCATAACACTCCTTATCAAATGCCATGACATAAAGATGAAAATCATTGGTTACTTGCTCAAGAGAATAATATAAACTTAATCCCTTCACTAAATAATAAGAATCAAAGTATGTACAAAAATTCATCATATAAAATTTATCGTGAATCTGACGGATGATTAAATTAAACGTCCAAAATTTAAAAAAATCTATTGGATTTCACCGGTTTATCTCTTAAAGGTGAAGGCGAATATTGCAAATCGCCTTCACCTCATAATATTTATTTATGATTGAATCTTATAAAATAGAGTGCAACACCTTACTAACTTGTTCTACTTCTTCATTTGTCAATGATGGATACATTGGTAAAGAAAAGATCTCCTTAGCGGCAGCCTCAGTCTCTGGCAGAGAACCTTCTTTCCAACCAAGATACTGATATCCAGTCATAGTATGGATAGGCCAGGGATAACTTATATTCACAAAGATGTTGTTTTCTCGTAGTTTCTCCAGAATCTCATCACGACGTGGATGGCGCACTACATAAATATAATATGCATGACGTCCATAAGCAGCTTCTTTAGGTAGTATTAGGCTTGTGTCAGCCAACAGTTCATTATACATAGCAGCTATTTCGCGACGACGTGCAATATACTGTTCAATTTTGGGGAGTTTAGTCAATAATATGGAGGCATGTACTTCATCCAAACGTGAGTTATAACCATGCTCAATGGCATAATAGGTCTTCTCTGCACCATAGAAACGTAAACGACGAAGTTCATGGTCAACCTCTTCGCTATTGGTATTAATCATACCGCCATCACCATAACCACCAAGAATCTTCGTAGGATAGAATGAGGTTGTAGAAGCATCACCCATACTACCGGCTTTCTTTCCTTGATACTCAGCACCCTGACCCTGGGCGCAGTCTTCCATCACAAACAGATTATGCTTCTTCGCAATAGCAAGCAGCGGCCCCATATCCACGCATTGACCAAACAGATGCACAGGGAGAATAGCCTTAGTCTTGGGTGTAATGGCAGCCTCTAGTTTGGTGACATCCATCAAATAGGTCTCAGGATTAATGTCAACAAAAACTGGGGTTGCACCTGCAGTTACAATAGCAGAAACAGTAGGAATTGCAGTATTTGACACCGTTATGACCTCATCACCAGTTTTTATGCCAAGGGCCTTTAGTGCCAACCAAATTGCGTTGGTACCATTATCACAACCTACACCAAATTTTGTGCCGATATAATCGGAATAGGCTCTTTCAAAATCTTTACCTTTTTGACCCAATATCAGAGTACCAGACTCAAATACGTCAGTGACTGCTTTTAAAATTTCATCTTTGGTCTCCTCATACTCCTTGAGGTAAGCCCAAACGGTAATCTTTTTTTCCATATTATAATTATTTAATATTATTAAAAATCATTTGTTTAACCTTGGCATCAGAAAGCATTGCCTGATATGCCTTTTCAAAATTTCCAGACTTTAGTGTCTGTAAAATTTCAGCGAGATATATCTCAAAATTGTTTCCTGCTGGAGTCTTTACTATTGATGTCTCATTCAAATGATTCACCACCAGTTCGTTCTCCATCGTATCAGGGATAGTGAAGATACGATTCACAGTCACATTTGTGCGGTTGCCCATCAAGAATACCTGATTGATATACTCTGTATTGAAACCAAAATGGCCAATCATTGATTTGCCACCCGCATACTGCATCAATAAGCTATACTCAATATCCAATCCATCCTCTTGACGCTCATTAACCACACAGGATACATTCTCTGGCTCATTCCCCAAGAAATATCTTGCAATAGAAACTGCATAAGGTGCAGTATCCATAATTGCGCCTCCTCCTAATGATTTTTGGTAACGGAAGTTCTCAGGCTTGAAAGGAGGCATTGTGAAATGAACTGTCAGCATCTTGGGCGCATCACCATTGCTAGCATAAATTTGCTTAATAGTTTCCAGTTGCGGGTGAACAAGATATACAGTGGACTCACCTACCAGCAGTTTCTTGGATTTTGCTAGTGCTACGAGTTCCTGTGCTTCTTGGAAAGTAGCTGTAGCAGGTTTATCAACTATGGTGTTAAAACCGGCTTCAAGCGATTTCTTAGCGTATGAAACATGAGTACTGTTCACCGTAGAGACATACACAAAATCACCCTTGAAATGAGATAGACCTTCATCGTAACTATCATAACAGGTTACTGGTAAACCACACTTCTTATAGTCTTCATCCCAAGGCTGACCTTCATATTTAGCTATTGTCACCTCTGTAAAGCCAGCCTTTGCGAGGATTGGCAATATTCTTCCTTTTACAAGGTTCGAATAGCCTAAAAACATGATTGATGCCATACTCTACTACTCTTTAATCAATGAAACTAATGGCAGAAATAATACTACGAGCCTCAATATTGAACATACCATAACGCATGAACTCCTTCATCTGAGCGAGAGTCATCCACGTGTAATTATATGGCAGATCTACTTTCTTATCAGCAGGTATCTCAACAATCATATTGCGATTCTGAATCATATAGAAACGACCGCCTTCTTCTGACTGTAATGAATCATACATCACATTGGCATCTTTGGCCAGAACTTCATCAAATAGGAACGGACGCTTTTCACTGTTCTTCACGAACTCATAGTTTGAGCAGGAAACAGTGGGTGATAATTCAATAATATCAATATTGCCAGGTTCCACCTTTGCCTGAACAAGGAAATGAAGCACGCCATTAATCTCCTGACATACGAACGCTAACAATCCAATATTTGGATCTTTCAAAAGCGGCTGCATCCAGTGAGTTACTTCTCGAGTTCCGGCTGTTACTTTGACGCCAATCACAGAGAAATAACGGGCATCGCTCTCAACTGCCATCTTATTAATGTGCCAGCCATCAAGTTTGCATAAAGGCTTGCGTGTCACCTCGATCTCCCACTGGGTTTTCTGTTTGGTGTACCATGAAAGGAGATTGTCAATAGTGAAAAGGCTATCCTTACTTACAAATGACTTGAGGAACTTCTTTCCATTATTAGAAAGCTTATATCTTAAGTCAAACAAGTCAAATGGTTGGAGACCATTGATAACTTCGTCCTCAATGAGCGGAATGGTGGATAACACGGAACGAGTATCCATATTGAGCACATTATCCTCACGAAGTAAAGCCTTCAACTCACCGAGTGTCAACCAACAGAACTCATCAGGCAATTCAATATCCTCATTAATTTCAATGACAATATTCCTGTTACGTTTCTGATAGAAACGGCCTCCCTGTTCAGTCTGGAGATGGTCGGTCAGAATTTTCACCTGCTTTTCTCCGTTAAAGAACTCCAGGAATGTAGGACGTTTACCTTTGTGCACCTGAGTAAAGTTACTCTTTGTAGCCTGTAAAGAAGGAGAAATCTGCAATGTATTGATATTGCCAGGTTCCATCTTGGCTTGCATCAGGAAGTAACGTGTTCCGTCAAACACCCTGGTAATAAAGCCAAGGAAACCAATTTCAGGTTGGTTGATGATGGGTTGATCCCACTCGTGTTCTCCACCAAAGTTGGTTTTCACATGAAGACCTTCAATATGGAAGAAACGGCCAGATTCGTGGGATATACGACTCCCATCAGGCTCCAATGCCCATTTCTCCATTTCGTCAAGTGGCACCTGTTCAACTCTAAACTCTTCTGGCCGGCATCGTTCTGCTAGCCAAGCTTTAAATGTCTTGAAATTTTGGAACTTGTTCTCTCTTGTGAGAGAAGAAGCAAAAAAGCTATTCTGTTTTGCGCTACTCATAATATATTTTTTTCTTTTAGGTATGACATATATGCATCCATCGAACGAAGAGACTTACCCATATCATAATGGGTGTTAGCGAGAACCAAGCATACTGTATTTGGGGTAAAATCATACATATCAGTAAAAGTTAGCCTAGGAACATAAACCCCTCTTGTACTGTCATCCATTATAAATTCTTTTGTTTCCCTTCCGTCGAAGAGTTTCAATTTAAATGAACCAGAAACGGCAATAAGAACCTGGTCTGTATCTATATGAGCATGACCGCCACGGTCACAAGTTACGTGATGCATATAAAAAATACGCTTAATATCCATCGGGATATCTTGCCCATCTCCTTCTATTGACGTTAAAGCTCCTCGGGGATCCCAATTAGTACGAAATACTATTTCCTTTACTTCATTAATCATAATTTTAATGCTTTATTTAAAACTTTTAATTCATATTCTGGAGTCCAGTTTTCATCAATTTCTTGATAACAAGCCTCTCTTACTTCATCTCTAATATTCTTCTTATCATCAAACCACCTATTTATGGCATCTGCCAAAGAATCAACATTATTTCGTTCAAAGAAACAACCTGTTATCCCTTCATGTATCGCTTCAAACTCAGGCATTTGCCATTTGAAATCATTATGAGTCAAAGCTGGCGTTCCAAATACAAGAACATGCATCGCAGTAAGTCCAATATTACCAGGTGCCACACACAAATCAGCATTAAATATAAGTTCCGCATTGGTCTTCTCATCATAACATGCTCCATAGAACCAAACATTATCAGATATTCCGACCTCAACAACTTTGTCTTCCAAGTTTCTTCTTTCAGTTCCATCTCCTACAAAAACGACATTATAAAAATGCCCCTTTTCTTTAAGATTCTTTACCGCCTCAATCAATAGTCCCAAATTCTTCACAGGTGTTAAACGGCCAATAAAGATTAAGACTGGATAATCATTTTTAAAATGATCTTTATAGATTCTCGAAGGCAACAGAGTTTTCCGTAGAGCCACTTGTGCATCATGATTTAGACTATTATGAATGGCTAATACTTTATCAGGCTCAAAACCTACATCAATCATAAGTTTTCTGGCATAGTTTCCATACGTCAAAATATAATCAGCTGGTTTATAGAAAGCTTTCTTAATAAATGTTTTAAACTTTCCTTCTTTGCCGTACCACCCATGTGTCCAGAACAAAACTTTTCGAGATGGATAGAAAAGCTTGAGCAGACGTGGTAATATCCACGTTGTAAGTAAAGCAGGTTGACCTATCAGAATATAATTTTGGACATCTTTACGGAATGCATATTTGTAAACTCCTTTTAAATAATATGCACCTTTAAATAATTTACGTACCGGTAATACATGGACTTCCTTTAATAAAGCATGATCCATCTCTTTTATATCCGTATCATTCTCTCCAAACAGCCAAAGAACATCCAATTCTTTATCGAAGAGTTTATATGATGACTCCACATATTTTGGAGCCATGTTCATTAAAAATAATATTTTATCCATTTTTTCTATTTAGTATACTTTAAAATTAGAAGGATTTGACAATGACACCATTTTTCCTGGCACATCTATATGGTTGTCTCTTGCAAAGCCTGTTGCTGCCTTTCCTACAGATATGCCACAACCAGTTTTAATTCTTGAGGTCATAACATTGTTTGTTACAATTACATTTCCATTATTTATTTCCACACCAAAGCCACTAAAATCCGATAATATATTGTTTTTTATTTGTAATACACCATCAACTTTATAACAATAAATAGGTGTTTGCCGACCAACAATAACGTTAGACTCAATTATATTATCGCCGATTGTTGTAGTCAGACCTAAAGAATTCGTATTTCCATGTTGAAAACAATATATAGAAGGGCCTTTAATATTTGTTTTAGAAATAATATGATTGCCTGATATTATATTACCTTTTCCTGCTCGAAACTCAAAAGGAATATCATGTGAGTTATTGATTGTATTATTACTAACTACATTATAATCACCCCTTAAGATTATACCTTGTTGATAACTGTCCTCAATAATATTATTAGTGACTTTGCACTTAGTAGAAGTTGCAATTGCAATGCCAGCAGGGGCTAAAGTGGAATTATTGTTTGTATATATGGCTGTATTCTTGATATAATTGCCTGAACATATCACATTACTCACTTGTTGAAGGTAAATACCGCCACCAAGGCTCTTTGCTGGTTTTGTTGCGACATTGTTATATTGTCCTGTCACATTAGAGACAATATTATCAGTTATTATTATATTTGTACATGTAGTTGTACCGTAATAAGCAATGATTCCGTAACATCTACAATCTGATATTGTATTGCCGTGTACTATGACATCAGAGACCAGCTCTTTTTCCTTGCTCCCAAGTCCTTGAATAGCGACGCCTATCCCTACGTTATTTATCCTATTGTTTGAAATATTCACTCTATTTGATGAATAAATTACAAATATGCCACCACCGTTATCCCGATTGTAAACTCCGACATCCCGTCCTCCATCAATGTTGCTATTAAAAACATCTACGTTATTCGACTCTATAATCTTAATAGAGGTAAGACTGTCTGCCAAATCGAAGGAACAATTATTAATCTCCACATACGAAGAATTGTTAATATATAATGCACATTCCGTTGCAACTTCCCTTTTATATACAAAATTGCTATTCTTTATTATTACATTCTTATTCCCTCTTACATCAACCTCAAAATCCTTAAAAGAGCCATTGTAAATCTCACAATTATCGCCACATTTCAAACAGCCATTAATAAAGGATCCGCCTTTAAAAAAGATTTTGGTACCTTGTGGGAGTGTTATTGTCTCGCCTTTAAAATCATAGTCGGTTTCTATTTCGTAAATACCATTCACTTCCAATAATGGCAATGATTGAAGTTGATGGTTAAACATACGTGGAGCTGCCCCATACACTTTAACTATCGTGTCAAGGATTAATAGTATTACAAATAATCTAATTAAGCGCCTATTAAATATGGACATATCAGATATACTTTAGGAAATACCTAACATTCAAAAAATCATAAATAACAGTTATAGCAGTGAGCAACAGAACTAAACCCAAAGAATACGCTATAAGGTTGTTCTGGTAACAAACACTAAAAAGTAGCATCTGAGTAATATATAATACCAAACTGTTTCGACCGATATAACATAAAAAGCAGTTCTTTATATCACACCCATTTAGTGCACATAGAAGAATTAATGCACATAATCCCGAAGATATTATTGTGGTAACGTTATATAGCATTGTGTGTGTATACTCTGATAAGGGTAATCTTGCATTAAAATAACCTATAGTAAAAAATAAAGTGAACGCTATGGAAAAAGCTATAATATGATTGCTGTATATATAAAAGGCGTTTTTGTTTCTTTGACATATAAATCCCAAAGGAAAGCATAATACACTATTAAACAAATAGCAATCCAATGGGGCTAAATAGAGTAATAATAGAACATAAAATAGCGATAAGCTCAAAATTACAGCACCAAGATTCCTTTTTACACCAATAAAACTTAATCCAATTGTCAAAATATAGAAAACAAAAATCGTTTTTAAAAACCACAACGAATTGCCACAAACAGACAATGTAATTAGTTCATAGAGGAACGATTTTATGCTGCGTAAATATAGAAAATCATATATAAATATTACAAAAACAAAGGGTATTGCAAGTCTAATAATATGTCTTATTAGATATTGTTGATTGACTGCATTCCGACTTAAAGTCGATGACAGACCATATCCTGAAAGTGCAAAAAAAACACCCGCAGACAAATAGCCGATACTCTGCAAGATATAACTAGCAAGAGGATAATAACAAAAGCCAATTAGAGCACTTGTATATTGATAATAATGGTGGAGAAAAATCATAATAATCAGTAAACCACGAATTACTAATGATGATTCTCTACTAATATCACATTCCTTTTGCATTTTTTTCTCTTTGCAATTTTAGATAAAACAAAACAAAATATAAATGCTGCAAGACTGAATGTTAACAATTTTGTAAAACCGCTATCCCTATATAATAAGAAGAAAATATAATAAATATATGCATTAAATATCGTTTTTATACCATAATCATTTATAATTGAGTCATATAATTTAAGGTAAACAGAATTAAACAAATAGAAAATAATGAAAACGCATATAAGCCCACCTAAATATCCGAAATTCCAGTATCCCTCCGCTTGGAGGCTTAAGGGTAAACAGAATCCTTCTGCTTGTTTTTCCGGGTCATATTTTTTTGTATATAATATCATAGCTGCTTCAGGTTTATCTGGCATTATAGCACGTGGTATAGGTGCTACTAATGGCTTGATATATGTCATACCCCAAGTTTTATTGCTTGGATCTTCTTCTATAAATTCTATTGATTGGTGGGAATTTACATAGACATAATCAATCTCGAAGTTATTTGCCAAAAGGGGCATCACACGATCTGGAGTTAGATAATCTGAGAAAGAATACAATATTTCCATCAAATTAACTACCTCTGTCATCTGATTTTTATGATCTATTCTTTGGATTGACATAATAACAATCAAAATAGTTACAATTACTATTGCTAGCGCACTTATAATAATATTTTTTAAAGTTATAACTGCACTATCCTTAATATGTCTTGACTCCAAAAATAAAATGGGAATTATTAAGAAAATCGCTTCTCGTTTATTTGAGAATCTAAATACTGCGAACAATAATATAATTGCAATATAAACACAGATTCTAAATAATAATGGTTTATCTTTCACCATATAAAACAAGCATATTGCGGAAAGAGTCGCAAATATTATAGGGAACTCAATTGTTGGTCCCTCAGCTTCAAAATACATTCCCCAACACAAACATAATATCATCGTAATAAGGCTGACTATTCCAAATAAAAAATTTGGTTCTATTGGTTTATTGGAGAAACTCGTAGACAACCTTATTGGTTTGGATAAATCTTTTGTTATGTATGCTAAAAAGAAACATGCATTATAATACGATGTGGACAACTGTGAATGTGACCATCCCGAATAATAAGCGAAATGAGAAGGATCAATAAATAGACCTGCTCTCAAAAGCAAATCACCAATTATAAAACAAGTTATTAAATAAAGAGAGCATAGACAGGATGGTGTAAGAATTGTCTTGAATTGATTTTTCTCGGATTTAACAACAAAACCAAAAACTAGCAATTGTAACAGATAGTTAATATATATATATGGCATATAAGTCGCATTATCTCCTGCTATTAAAAAAGGGAAAAATATCAACAGGAAACTAATGGACAAAAGTATGCGTCTATTTAATAATTTTTTCATAATACTATTTGTTACGTATGGATAGATAAATCAACCATGAGCCCACGAAATAAACCACCGCTGAAAGAACGTTAGAAAAAGCAAAGTAAAAAGCTCCATGGATGCCATTATGTTGCATCAAAAGAATATATAGAATTATCAACAAAACTAAATCTCGGAACAATCTTATTGCAAACAAGTGCCAGGGCTTACCAAGTGCTATCAACTCGGATTTGAAAACGTCTGCGCAACACAAAGGAATAGTAGCGAAAACCATCAGTTGTAGCACTTCTTTCATATCTACAAATTCTGGTCCGTATAAACCAGAAATAATATTTGATGACAAGTACACTATAATGAATGGGATAATTGTACATACTAAATAAATTAGCAACACTTTCTTCAACACTCTTGTGTTACTTTTTTTATCGGTTTCACTGGACAGATGTGATAATACAACATTCGCTAATATCGACGGTAGGAATAAAATAACGGCATTCCACTGAGCTGTTGCTGAATATAATCCTACTTCACCGATAGAAGACATTATAGTAAGTATTGCTATTGCCCCCCAGTTACATACTGTGAATGACAACTCTTGCATAGCAACAGGAAAAGTAAATCTAAATATTTCACCTGTAGATACAATTGGAGTACCGCTTTCACTCCCAAGTTTTTCATTTCTTATACTTCTATAATTTAGAAAAGCATTTGTAAATTGAGACAAAGCCAGAGATAATAATGCACCCTTTAAACCTAAATAATATGTGAGTGGAATACTGAAGATAAGCATTGTCACACCAGACAGGACAGAATTAATAGCTATATAATTAAATTTCCCTAGTCCTGATAAGATGCCAATCCCAGTAGTTGATATCGCCCTAAATACAACTATAACAGAGAGATATTTAAATACAGATGTTAAGGCTGGTGTTTTAAAAAAATAAGCTATTTGCGATGAAAACAACACCATTATCACTGCTAAAATAGCACTAATACATAAGGTAATTAAGGTACAAGAACGTATTATACCATAAAGAGCTGATTTATTTGTTTGAACATATTGGGCTACGTATTTTGTTGCAGTGAAACCTAATCCAAATGTAGCAAAACCTGCCATGTAAAACATATTTGTTTTTGCCACACCATATTCACCATAAATATCCTTGCCTAGGATTCGCGCAATAAATATTCCTGCCAAAAGCAATAAGGCTTGTCCAAATCCATTGCCAAAAACTGCAAAAAGTGAGTCTTTCAGTAATTTGGATTTTTCAACCTTATTTTTAATGTTCCTAATATTCAGACCTCCCATCATTATTTCCTTGATCTTTGTATGATGATAGATTTACGGATCGATTTCTTATTAAAGATTTTGATCCCCTGTTCGTTTGATTTCATCTATGACCTTTAATAAATATTGGCCATATTGATTCTTCAACATGGGTTGTGCCAACTGGCGCATTTTTTCTTCATCAATCCAACCTTTACGATATGCTATACCTTCAAGACAGGCCACTTTCAATCCCTGTCGTTTCTCTATCACCTCAATATAGGTAGAAGCCTCAGCAAGCGAATCATGAGTACCGGTGTCTAACCATGCAAAGCCACGGCCTAGGGTCTGTACCTTTAAATTACCTTCCTTCAAAAATTCTTGATTTACCGTTGTAATCTCCAGTTCTCCACGTGCAGAAGGTTTGATGTGTTTAGCGACATCCACCACTTTATTGGGATAGAAGTACAACCCAACTACCGCATAATTGCTCTTTGGTTCTTTAGGTTTTTCCTCTATAGATAGGCAATTGCCCTCCTTATCAAACTCTGCTACACCATAACGTTCTGGATCAGACACCCAATAGCCAAAGACTGTTGCTTTATTGTTTTGTTCCGCATCTTCCACAGCTTTCTTCAACAATTTTGTAAAACCATTGCCATTGAATATATTATCACCCAGCACTAAGCAAGCGGAATCGTTGCCAATGAACTTTTCACCAATGATGAAAGCCTGTGCCAGTCCATCAGGAGATGGTTGTTCTGCATACTCAAAATGTACTCCATAATCAGAACCATCGCCAAGCAGACGCTTGAAACCTGGCAGATCATACGGCGTGCTAATGATGAGAATATCACGTATTCCAGCCAACATTAAAACACTGATGGGATAATAAACCATAGGTTTATCAAAGATAGGAATCAACTGTTTCGAAATTCCTTTCGTAATTGGATAAAGGCGTGTTCCTGAACCGCCTGCTAATACAATGCCCTTCATAGGTCTATCTTTTTAAATTATCTATTCATATACTGTTGCTCGTAATACTTTTGGTAGTCACCAGAGGTTACATTATCAAGCCACTCCTGATTATCTAAATACCACTTTACAGTCTTCTCAATACCTTCTTCAAACTGGAGGCTTGGTTCCCAACCCAGTTCCTTCTGAAGCTTGGTGCTATCAATAGCGTAACGTAAATCATGACCGGCTCTATCTGTAACGTATGTTATCAAATCCATATCAGCACCTTCTGGACGGCCAAGGAGACGGTCAACGGTATTGATAAGAACCTTAATAATATCAATGTTTTTCCACTCGTTAAAGCCACCAATATTGTAGGTCTCTGCAATCTTACCATTATGGAAGATGGTGTCTATAGCCCTCGCATGATCAACAACATACAACCAGTCACGTACGTTCTCACCCTTGCCATAAACAGGAAGCGGTTTACGATGCCTAATATTATTGATGAACAATGGAATCAACTTCTCGGGGAACTGATAAGGGCCGTAATTATTAGAGCAATTCGTCACAATAGTTGGCATTCCAAAAGTATCATGGAATGCACGCACGAAATGGTCGCTACTGGCCTTGGCTGCACTATAAGGACTATGAGGCTGATATTTCAAATCCTCCGTGAAGAACTTTTCACCATAAGCAAGGTGGTGCTTACCACTGGATGCTTTGGTTGTAAACGGAGGTTCAATGCCTTCAGGATGCGTCATCTGGAGTGCGCCATATACCTCATCGGTACTGATATGGTAGAAGCGCTTACCTTCATACTTCTCCGGAAGACTTTCCCAATAAGCTTTAGCGGCCTGTAGTAACGAAAGCGTACCCATCACATTGGTTTGGGCAAAAGTGAAGGGGGCTTTGATGGAACGGTCAACATGACTCTCTGCGGCCAGGTGGATGATACCGTCCACTTTCTCATCCTGAATGATTTTCAGAACGCCATCAAAATCACAGATGTCCATCTTGACAAACTTGTAGTTGGGTTTGTCTTCAATGTCTTTTAGGTTGGCAAGATTTCCAGCATAAGTCAACTTATCCAGGTTGATAATCTTACAATCTGGATATTTGTTCACGAATAGACGCACTACGTGCGAACCAATAAATCCGGCACCTCCGGTAATGATAATAGTTTTCATAACATCAACTATTTTTCACCAATTCGTGTATAGGCAAAACCTTGTTCTTCCAGTTCGCTGCGATCGTAAATATTACGGCCATCAACAATGAGGTTGCCAACCATAACTTTCTTGATAACATTCCAAGAGGGCATACGGAACTGGCGCCACTCTGTCATCAATGCGAATACATCTGCGCCATCGGCGGCATCATACATATTCTTGCAATAAGTGACTACATCGCCAATACGGCGTTTACACTCGTCCATGGCAATTGGGTCAAAAACACGGACTTTGGCACCATCATTCAGCAATTTGTCAATAACCACTAATGCAGGGGCTTCGCGCATATCATCAGTCTCAGGCTTAAAGGCCAAGCCAAGAATAGCTATTGTCTTACCCTTAACCGGGCCTGCCATTTTTATAATCTTATCATAGACTATGCTCTTCTGCTTTTCATTGACTCGCTCAACAGCCTCAATGACTTCCATGTGATAGTCATTGTCAAGACCAGTATGTACCAAGGCCTTAACATCTTTGGGGAAACAGCTACCTCCATAGCCGCAACCGGCATACAAGAATTTGGAACCGATACGAGTATCGGTACCTATACCTTTACGGACGCTATCCACGTTAGCACCTACGCGCTCACAGAGATTAGCGATGTCGTTCATGAAGCTAATACGTGTTGCCAACATAGCGTTGGCAGCATACTTGGTCATCTCAGCAGAGGGTATATCCATGAAGATAACGCGGAAGTTATTAATGAGGAATGGCTTATAGAGTCTTGTCATTACTTCCTTTGCCTTTTCACTCTCAGTACCTACAACAACACGATCAGGGCTCATAAAGTCCTTAATAGCGGCACCTTCTTTCAAGAACTCAGGGTTACTGGCTACGTCGAAAGGAATATCAACGCCACGCTTGTCAAGTTCAGCCTGAATAGCTGCCTTGACTTTCTTGGCTGTGCCTACGGGCACGGTAGACTTAGTAACAAGTATTGTGTACTTGTTGATGTTCTGACCAAATTGTTTGGCAACAGCCAGCACGTATTTGAGGTCGGCAGAGCCGTCCTCATCAGGGGGTGTGCCTACGGCACTGAAGACAACTTCAACGTCATCTAACACCTCGGTGAGGTCAGTAGTGAACTTGAGACGCTCAAAGCCCACATTGCGTTTTACCAACTCTTCGAGACCAGGCTCATATATGGGCATAATGCCGTCTTTGAGCTTTTGGATTTTCTGCTCATCAACATCAACACAGGTAACATGTGCTCCCATTTCTGCAAAACATGTTCCCGAAACCAGTCCAACGTATCCCGTACCTACTATTGCTATATTCATTTTTTAGTCTTTCTTGGTTATTATAGAGGATTTGTCTCTATCATATTGATTCTAAACTATTCTTGTACCAATTAAAAAGTTTCTGAACACCTTTGTCAATTTCAACTTTATGAGTCCAACCAAGGCTGTGCAGTTTAGACACATCAATGAGCTTACGCATCGTGCCATCAGGCTTGCTGGCATCAAAGTCCACCTTGCCCTCAAAGCCTACTGCCTTGACAACAAGTTCGGATAGCTCGCGGATAGTGAGTTCTTTGCCCGTGCCCACATTGATGTGGCAGTTGCGGATTTCGCCCAATGAAGGAATATAACCACCACGACCAGTAGAATGGTTGCGGTCAACTACTCCGTCAGCAGCTACACCATAGTGTACACTCGAATATTTCTCTATTCCAATAATGTCCTTAAAATCTACGTTCAAAAGCACATGTACACTGGCATCAGCCATGTCCTCGCTCCAAAGGAATTCTCTCAGCGGCTTTCCTGTGCCCCAGAGGGTCACCTTATTATCTTCTATACCATACCAAGCCAGAATCTTACGTATCAAGGCCTCATCGCTCGCGCCATCAATCACGTAACGCACTTGCTCACCATTCTCCTTGATGTTTGCTCCAACAGGTCTTATTGTTAGGTCGCGACGAATCTTCTCCCAATTACCATCGTGTATCAGCTTGGCCAGATACACCTTGCGCATCATGGCTGGCATCACGTGACTGTTCTCCAAATGGAAGTTGTCATTAGGGCCATACAGATTGGTGGGCATAACTGCAATATAGTTGGTACCGTACTGCAGGTTGTAGCTCTCGCACATCTTCAGACCAGCAATCTTCGCGATGGCATACTCCTCGTTGGTGTACTCCAGCGGGCTGGTTAGCAAGCAGTCCTCTTTCATGGGCTGCGGTGCATTCTTTGGATAAATACACGTACTACCCAAGAACAACAATTTCTTTACGCCATGAGCATATGCCTCACTGATTACATTGCACTGTATCTTCATGTTCATCATAATGAAGTCAGCACGATACAGCATATTGGCCATGATACCGCCCACAAAGGCAGCGGCCAGCACCACTGCATCCGGTTTCTCCTCATCAAAGAACTGCTTGACAGCCACTTGGTCTGTTAAGTCTAGTTCCTTGTGGCTGCGGCCTACCAGATTGGTATAACCACGCTGCAGCAGGTTGTTCCAGATAGCAGAACCGACGAGCCCGTTGTGGCCTGCAACGTATATCTTACTTTCTTTACTTAACATCTAATCTTATTTTTTGAACACGAATTACTCGAATTTCACGAATTGTCCTATGTAGATGACAGTTCCGGTCAGAACTGCTTTACTGACAGTAAAGGTTGTTATTCCGTAAAGCATTTTGAAAGCTAGCTCTCATAAGTGCTTCTTGAAAATATCAACTTATCATCTATATTATTTCTTTTCTATTTATTCGAGAGATTAGTGAGATTCGTGTTCGTTTATTATTTTACGATGCCCTTTTCGAGGTACTCAGCGAGGTTAGTGCGCACCTTGGCAGCGGCACCCTCTGCGGCTACCTTAGCAATATCATGCTCAACCATAATCTTCACCAACTCCTCGAAGCTTGTCTTGTTAGGGTTCCAGCCCAACTTAGCTTTTGCCTTAGTTGGATCGCCCCAAAGGTTAACAACATCGGTTGGTCTATAGAAGTCCTCGCTGACGGCTACAACGGTCTTGCCGATCAAATTTTCGGGGCCTTTAACTACAACACCCTTCTCGTTAATATCTTCGCCCTCGAACTTTAGTTCGATACCGGCATGCTTGAAAGCAAGGTCAGTGAACTCACGGACGCTATGCTGAACACCAGTGGCAATAACAAAGTCCTCAGGTTTGTCCTGCTGAAGGATGAGCCACATGCATTCTACATAATCCTTAGCATAACCCCAGTCGCGCAGAGAATCCATATTGCCCAGGTAGAGGCAATCCTGCAGACCCTGAGAGATACGTGCTGCAGCGAGCGTGATTTTACGGGTTACAAACGTCTCACCACGACGCTCTGACTCGTGGTTGAACAAGATGCCTGAGCAGCAGAACATATTGTAGGCCTCACGATACTCCTTGACAATCCAGAATCCATACTGCTTGGCAACAGCATAAGGGCTATAGGGATGGAAAGGGGTGTTCTCGTTCTGGGGAACTTCTTCTACCTTACCATAGAGCTCAGAGGTTGAAGCCTGATAGATGCGGCAGGTCTTCTCCAAGTGGCAGGCACGAACTGCCTCCAAAATACGCAGGACTCCAGTGGCATCAACATCAGCCGTAAACTCTGGTGAGTCAAAGCTAACCTGCACGTGGCTCTGGGCGGCCAGATTGTATATCTCATCAGGCTGAACCTTATCTACCACCTGCACCAGGCCCATGGAGTCACCCATGTCACCATAGTGCAAATGGAAGTGTGGTTGACCTTCAAGATGAGCTATGCGCTCACGAAAATCAACGCTGCTGCGGCGGATGATGCCATGTACCTCGTAACCCTTCTCCAGAAGGAACTCTGAAAGGTATGAGCCGTCCTGCCCGGTCACACCAGTAATCAATGCTTTCTTCATAATAAATTAATTAACTATTATATATTATTTTTAATCAGCTGAAAACTTTCTTATACGTTGCTCTTCATTACGTCTACAAATAAGTATTTGCCCATTTTTCTCGCTCATGATATAACCATCAAGACCTTGAAGAACTACTTTTTTGGCATCTTCTGCATGAACCACACAATTAGAACACTCGTAAAGTTTAATGTTGCCTACTGCACCATTATTGTTATCGTCCTTCTGTAACTTATCATGCAATGAAGCCCAGTTGCCCAGGTCACTCCATCCAAAATCTGCGGGATGTGTATATACCAAATCGTCTGTACTTGCAGGTTCCATTACAGCGAAGTCAATAGATATTTTTTCGCACTGAGGAAAAATGCCAGCCACTTCACCTGTTGTAGCAATCATATCCATATCAGCGGCAATATTGGGTTTGTACTTCTTAATGCATTCTGTAATAGTTTCTATGTTCCACACAAAGATACCTGCGTTCCATAGATAATTGCCAGCATTTAGATATTCCTCTGCCGTTTCAAGATTTGGTTTCTCTTTGAATGCCTCAACTCCACAGATTTCACCTTCTATAGCATCTTTCGCTTCAACGTAGCCGTAACCAGTCTCAGGTCGTGAAGGCTTAATACCAATTGTAACAATAGCATTCTTCTTATCCGTAAATGCTAGTGCATTGCTAATTACTCTGCGGAATTCCTCGGGATCCATTACTACTGCATCAGCAGGAGTTACAACTACATTTGCTGTAGAATCTTCCTTCTTGATGCTCCAACAAGCCCAAGCAATACAAGGTGCAGTATTGCGAGCAGCGGGTTCTGCAAGAATATGCTCTGCAGGGATATCTGGCAATTGTTGCTTTACAATGTCAACGTACTTAGCATTAGTAACCACCCAAAAGTTGCTCAGGGGACAAATACCCTTGAAGCGGTCAACTGTTAGTTGTATCAAAGTACGTCCACAGCCCAATATATCAATGAACTGCTTTGGATTTTCAGGAGTACTCAGCGGCCAGAAACGGCTGCCTACTCCACCGGCCATTATTACAATATGGTTATTTCTCATTATATCTTGTATATTGAATTTATAAAAGTGGGGCAAGATTATCAGGTTATTGAACCTTGTTTTCTTTATGAGAGACCCTGACAAGAGCCTGTCCCGGTAAGATGTCTGATGTTTGAAGGAAAATGTTAAGATGTATTATGTTATTATACTCCTTTGTGACTTCCAGCTGCGGACGAAGAAGTTCTACTATCATATCCATATTGCTCATTTCATCACAAGAGACTTTACTCATCACGAACTCACGAAGGATAAAATTGATTGCCACTTCTTTTATCGTATCGCTATAGCCCAAAGGCTTCAGCCATGCCCTCATCTCCTCTATCGTATGGACATCACCCTTCAGGATCTCCTCCTTCAACGGCTCTGTTACTTCCTTGATATTATTAATTTGAGTTATCATTAGTGACACACATATTATCCGCGATGTATATTCAATTCGGCTTATACTTGTATTATGCTATCCAAAAGTATGGTAAATCACAGCCACAATCCACATATTTTCTCATTGTTGATAAGCGATGAGCAGTGACAGGATTGTTCACAAAATGATTCATATCAAAACATCTCCCTAATTGATGACCAATATGGAATACTTGATCGTTTTTCAAATGAAAATGAGAAATACACCCACCCTTGCCATGAAGCAAGTGATATGTCATATCAGATAAACCAGCAGAATTAAACCCTATCCCTTCCACATCATTACTATTTAAACCCGCAACAGCAAATTGCATCAATCCACCGCCAAGAGAATGCCCAACAACTAGAAGTTCATTTTGTACTTGTGACTTTATCTCTATTAATAGACCTAATGCCATCTTATAAACAAGACTGGAACCTATAAGATACTGGGTAATATCAGTAATAACATTGGTCATCGTGTCAGTACCTCTAAACCCAATAACTATTCGGCTTGTACATCCACATGTTGCAATATAACCATGCAAGGATAAAGGTAAGTGAAACCTTCCTTTAAATGAGTAGTTATCAGGAAGCTGGATAGAAACAGATTGGAGAGGCTCGCCATCATAGTCACGATATGCAACTTCTGCTAAAGGTATTGCATGTTCTAGCCGTAACGCTTGTCTAGATAATGGATATGATATGAACAAGTTCCGTCCAATCAGATTCAGAACCTCCTCAACAGCTTTTGTAGTCCAATCTATATTAGCCAGCCCAATTAGTTTATTTGCTATTGCTGCATAATGAAGAACGCCAAGGCCTAAATGCTTATCAGCCTTCTTCACGAGATACAATCCTATCTTAAAATCATGCGTCAATCGATGAAGTTGAACAAATTCACAAAGGTTATTCATAGCCGAATAATAGCATACACATGACAGAACATTCTGTTTCGGATATGTTGTCCCTAGTTTATTCTTGACGCTTAACAAAAACTTCAGTTTAGTATTCTGAGGAATTATCTCATCGATTGTAGCTATAAGTTCTTTACCCTTATCAATAAAAAGTTGATAGTCGTTCTCATATCCTATTCTACTTCTCAGCCATTTTGCCCAAGTATCATAACTAATGCCATTTTCGGAATCTGTACGGATTATTTCTCTGTCAATGAGGAAACGATACTGTGCATCAAGCAGATGCCTATAAGCTCGCTTATAAGCCATCTCTAATGACAGGAACTTACGGATGTTACCTCTCATGTTCCACACCTCGTTTTCACATTGTTTTTCCATAAATAGAATAATCTAGCCTTTCGAAATTCTCACAATCCCATCGCAGTTGACCTTTGGTCGAGCCTGCTCACGCTCGGGATAGTGAGCGAGCTCCCTCTCCACTCGCTTAATCGCAGCCTTCAATTCAATGTTATCGGGATTAAATATCGCTTCGTATCGTGGATTGAGTTGGATCATAAAATTATGGAGTAGCTAGCAAATTCTTTAACTTGTGAATCCATGGCAATTCTACTCCTGTATATGGTTTTGCAACATAAATAGATGCTATTTCATCTTTATGACCATCAACAAAGGATTTTATACGCCGTTTATCATCCTTAGCATTACGTGATGTCGTATTTTGTTTCAGTATACTATCATCATCTTTAATACGACTATTTACTGACGTATCATCAAAATCGAAAGCCGAGAAAGCTTCTTTATCTTCTTTGTCCCCATACTTATCGATTGCGTCCGACAAGGATTCATAAAACTGTTTGGGTTCAAGAACTTCCTCAATTTCAGTCGGGTTTCTATCTGGATTTTCAACTCGTAGCAAGGTTATATCGCCATCAGGCTGTTCATGTAAACGTCGTATTAAAAGCGGGGATTTATCATCACCAGAAGTTACGTTCATTGATATACCTTTTTTATCGGTATCAATTAGGCAAAATATTTTATGAGAAAATTTATTGAACCCATCTGCTGACATCGGTATAAAAAGATATTCATATACTTTCTTGACATTACCACATCCACCAAGAGGGATAATAATAACATTTTTATCCTGAAGATAATAATTTATATATTTTTTATCTTCATTACCTTCAACAAGTAGCCAATGTTTCCCTGAGTTGCGATAAGCATACAATAAAGATGAAGTCAAATCAAAGTATCCCTTCAGTTGAATGTCATTCGGTAAAGCTCCGCGTTTCTCGTAGTAATTGGAAATACTTACCGTCTGAAGAGTATTTTCTTTTCCTATGTGGATTAAACAACCTTCGGTTAGACAAGGTAGAGAACCATACCAATGAGTTGTTACAAATAGTTGATGGCTATAGTTTAGAGCAATGTCCTCAATCTTTTTAAATTGATCATAACACTTTGAAATATGCAAAGAGTTCTCTGGTTCGTCAATGCCTATAATTAATTCTCGGTCTGGATTATCCTTTTTTATAAAGGCAGAGATAATATCGATAAGAATAATCCTCTTTTCTCCTGATGATAAGTTCTGAATATCCTTCCCATCTTTTTTTAACGACCTTCGAGAATAATAAGCAGACACTATGGCATCAGTTATGTGATTAGCGGTAAGTTTCGACATTTGTCGAGGACCAGGCTTATAACTATAACCTGCATTAATTTGCTGAATATCTTTCTCTACATTTTTCACATAGCCTTCAAGTGCATCATTTACATAATCCAATAAAGAACGTTTTTCCTTCGTACCATTTGCTCTAGTCCGATTAATAAACTTTTCTTTTAACCGATTAGTTATTGAAGTCTTGACATTACTATCAGTAAGAGTTTGCATACTCTGATTCTGTAATTTTACAAAATCACTTATCGATGTTTCTACTGGGATATAAATGTAAGAATATAGGGATAATATTTTATCCACAATTTTCGATAGAGTATGAGCAGATGGTTTGGGGTCCAGTGTGATAGAACTATTTACCAGTTTAGTAAATGATAAGAACAATATGTCCTTTTGCTCGTATTCACGTCCTGCTATAAACAAATAGTAATTGTCGCGGTGCGTTAATACTTTCTTTCTTACGTCGAAAAAAACAGCATATTGACGCAAAACAGGATTGGTTTCATCAACAGTCCAAAACAAATCACTTATCTCCGACATTATCTGCTGTTCACGGGAATCAAGAATACTATCGACAAAATCTTTAAGAACAAGCATTACTGCCCCTACAGAAACGTCAGTCTTTTTCCCTTTTATGTCATTATTTACAATCCAAGGGGCATCATTAAAAAAAGTGTCAAGTCCTTCTAAAATTGCACTTTTTCCAACACCATTATCTCCTATGATGATGTTCATATCAAAAACATCATCATCACAAAATGGTACTACGTGAATACCTTTATAGCACTTAAAATTTCTAAGAATAGCAGCTAATATCATTGTTTACAGATAAATGGAACTGTACGGATTCAAATTAAATTTCAAGTGAAACAACTTTCATCGTATCAAGTTCTGCAGCAGACTTACCTTTTGCTTGCAAGACTATTTTATTCTCCTTGCCACAATAAGGACAGTCAACGGTTTGGAATACATTGAAGTCATGGATAGTATTATCCTCTTCCGTTTCGCCTGCATCGCTCAGATGTTCCCATTCAATGTCCTCAGTTGCGACATCGAACATCTTGTGACACTTTGCACACTCTATCTGATTAATAACTTGTCTTCCCATATTGTAAAAACTATTAAAATATGTTTATAAATCAAAATAATCGTTTTTAACCCCACAACGGTCTTTTCTGTTTCTCTCGGATTTTCTCAGAACAGTCTGAAACCTGATTTTTCTCGATTTTCTCTCATTTTCCTCTCAAACGTCCCTTCAGTCACCTCTATCAGCCTTCTCAAAATTAACATTTCTTCACTTTAAATGGATAAGAAATCTTAACGCTCTTGCGTATTCGGGTAAAAAGTAGTATCTTTGTATAGAAATGAGCGGAAAAGGCTCAATTTCCCGGATGTCTGATGAATGTCTGATAACTCTGGAAACGGTGGTTTCGTTTTATATTGTGTATCAGGCTGTTATGCGGAAGTTCACATTAGCTGATAAAACTGCGTGTAATTACTTGATTTTCAGTACGTTACGCAGATTTTTATTAAATTCTTCCCACAACATTTGGTCTTATCTCCTTTTTCTACTTTTTACTCTTTTGTGATTTTTACTTTTTGTTTATCACTTCTTCTTGAACATAGGATCATCCTTCGGCTGAGATTATTGGTCAACCGATTTTACCTGTAAGTATCTCTGTTTCTAAGATACTATATACATAAGCAGTGCTTTGCGAGTACAATCCTATGCGCTCGTCTAAGAGTTTAGTATATGTCTCAGAATTATATATAGTGTCGAGGGCCTGTTTCATTGTCAGTCCACGTTCGTCCATCAAGCGGAGGGCCAACTCTTTCACCAGCTCCTCTGTCATAAAGGTCTTTTCTGCCTGCCTCATAATTTTCTTAGGTATTTTAGCGAACGCTCCGTACCAAAGAAATACTGATACGTCTCACCACCTTTGTGCTCTAATTCTTTCACGAACTGCTCCCAATCGATAAGGTTTGCATCGATACGACGCATTTGGAAGCCAATGTCATCATCTGCTATAGGACCATAAATAATGTCGTAGGAGTGCAGTGATGTGCGAGTCTTATTCTTGCGGTTCTTATGAACGAACTGCCCCCATTCCAAAGAGTATTTCTCATAGCGCAGGTAGGCCACACTATCAGCCTTTACAGCCTCTTCATCGAATTCATAACGAGTGACAATAGGGGTGCCTCCCAACAGTCGGGCTTTCTTCTCAGCCATCTCAAGGGCCTGATTCTCATCTGGTGACAGGTAGAAACCTACTCCGAAATCCTTGCCTGGCTTCGACTTACTAAAGTCTATAGCCTCGATTTCTACATTCGAGCCGTGATAAAGTATCATATCAATGCACCTCCATTCTTATGGCAGTATTGTGCCAAGTCATCAACCACGTCCTCAAATGACTGTGTGTGTTCCACACCGTAGAACTCATCAACAAAGTCTATTCCCTTGAAGCGATCCAAATAACGGTAAGCTTGCTGCGGGTTCAGCGAGAAACGAGTGGAGAATTCATTCACCACGGCAATTATATATGCTATTTTGTTATTGATATCAGGCATAAGCAATACGCATTTTTAGAGATTGATGCAAAGATACAACTTTATTTTTATAAAAGTGCATTCTCTGCTATAAATTTTCCATATCATCTTCGAAATGCTAATATTCGTATTAACTTGCGTATTACAAAAATTCTTTGTACCTTAGCGGCAGAGATGTCAGATGTATGATGGCTGAGAAATGTTGGATGGCTGATGTCTGAAGGCTGATGTCTGAATCCCAAATCCACTAGCAAATTGTTGTGGAAATGTTGTGGGAAAATCGGCTCTCTTTTCATAACTTGCTGAGTATCAGTGGCGCCATAAAAGTGGAGAATTATTGGGAAAGCTGATTCTGACTTTATAGCTCCGCATAGTCCTCGTGAACCTGCGAGACCAATTCGTCAAAATACTCGTCAACAGACATAGTGCTAGCCATCACGCGCTCAGTAGTAGATACTGACTTTGTGGGCTTGTTCTGAACTGCTGTATTACTTGTGACTATCATAATTTCTTTATGTTTATTTGCAAAGCTACCCCCTCGCTACCCCCTTGCTACAAATTCGGGGATTATGCTATTCTGAGGCTTGACCTTCTGTTGGGGTATTCTACTCCTCTTCTTGGGGTCTTCTTGACCTCGTCGTTGTGACAGGGGACAGTTCGTGTCACATTAATCTCAAACCTCAATAGACTCTACAAAATTCAAGGTTTTAATAACCCTATCTGTATGGAACGACAGTTGGTCGTAAGTTTTGTATGCCTTGAGTTGAAGGATGGCTGCCTCGGCACTTAGCACACCGCTCTCAAAGAGATTCACAGTCGTGAACACTTTGTCGTTAGCTACAGGGCCTTGGACCAAGTCGAATTCGTGGGGACGGGATTTACGACAGTCAGTCACGAAATAGAGCCAAGGCTCATCTGCACCGGTGAAGCGGCGGATATTTAAATCGGGACTATCTAGGAGTGCCTCGTCAAACTCGTAGACGCTGACTACTGCCCGCTGGGCTTCTTCACGCTCCTGCTTGATATGCGCCCATCGCACAGCCTGCTCGTAGCTACTCGTGGTATAGAACCCCTTTCCAAAGTCGGCATTGGGACGGCCGGGCCTGAGAGAGGGCTTACGCACTGCTACTGTTGAACCATGATATAGTCTCATCATCGCTTTCTCCTAATCATAAATCGCTGAATGTCATCCAGAATATAGTCCAGACCTTGTGTATGTAGCAGGTCGTAGTTTTCTGTTACATACGCATCAGCCCCAGTTTCTTTAAATAGTACCCATGCACGAATACCGCTAATACGCTTGCGGGTGGCATAATTTTCCATACAATAGGTGTAAAACTCAAAGACGGTTTTATCAACCCCTATCTCCTGCTTGTCGCGCCTGAGTTCAAACTCATCGTACAGGGCCTCCGTACTCAGATACCACCACTTGGCATTCTCGTCGTAAAGGTGCTCGTACATCGGATTGACATAGATGTACACTAGCGCATCATCCAACGAAATACGCTTCACCCTGGAAACATACTCCGCCAAATGAGCAACCTTAATCGGAATGATATTGTCTTCGTATACACCCATATCCTTATTCTTTATTATTTTAATTAAGATCAGGGAGACAGTTATACCGGCCCACTTTCATTTTGCCATTTATTCGTTGTATAACACCGTAACTGATACCCGTCTCGGTTTGAGGGGTTATTTCACAATAGAATCTGTGCCCACTCAGGAATATCTGCTATATACTGTTTGGCAAGGCGGCCATACTATTCGCCTGATAAGCGTATTTGCTCGAAACGACGATGCAACTCAGCCTGGAACTTAGCCGTAGAACGTCTGGCACTTTCCGCCACCTGCTCCATGATGGCGTGCAGCATATCGTCGGTAGGCTCCTGCAGAGACGATAGCCGGTATGAAGTAAGTTCTTGTTGTGACATATCGTTGTTATTTTTCTCGGGTTGAGGGGTTATTTCACGAAGTACCCGCCGGTATTTTTCGAGCCGCGATGCTCGATGAGGTTGCGGGCTTCCTCTGTGCGGCCGGCGGCCATGCGCATATTAAAGATGTCGCGTGCGGTCCAGAACATGCAGAGGGTGGTGTACTTCCCTCGGTACACGGCATAGCGGGCGCGAATGGCTTCGTATGCCTCCTCTATGCGCCCCTGCTTGCGCAGGTCGAAAATCTCACGAACGGTCATTGAAAACGGCGAGGGCCATTGAGATGGCTTTTTTAGACGAACACGAATTTCTCGAATCCTTCGAATCCTTCGACTGGCTCAGAGCCTGGTGTCTTAGAAACCTACAATGACTTCATCGAGCCAGTCGGTGTCGATGAGGAAAGAGGTGCTGAGAGGAGCGCTATACAGAACACCAGTGATTTTGGTGCTGCGGTTTCGCTTGAAGGGCACGCCGCTGAGCTCTCTGTGGGATATTGAAGTGC